>ERZ1034844.755-NODE-755-length-16748-cov-5.665668_pt1 | contig 16748 bp, 19 predicted proteins | sample MGYA00520594_ERZ1034844 | MGnify/ENA primary metagenome ERZ1034844 (study PRJEB33766, sample SAMN09781733) | gut metagenome | biome: gut microbiome | host: Homo sapiens | place: Madagascar | study: EMG produced TPA metagenomics assembly of the PRJNA485056 data set... | reverse complement strand
GAATTATACGGATATGGGGAAAATATTGTATTTTCCCCATATCCGTATAATTCGTCCGGATCAAAACAGGAAGCAACTGTTGCATTAACTTCGTCGTACACGCTTCTAGGGCTTCCTTTGTTGCCTGCGTATATGCACGGACAAGTCCGCCCGTACCAAGCAGTGTACCACCAAAATACCGTGTCACAACCACACAGATATCATGGATTCCAGAATTCTGAATCAACTCCAGCATCGGCTTTCCTGCAGTGCCCTGTGGTTCTCCATCATCCGAGAACCGGAGCAGCGGCATCTCAGCGCCCACAGAAAATGCAAAGCAGTTATGCCGTGCATCGTAATGCTTCTTCTTAATCTTCTCGATAAATACATACGCCTCTTCTTCTGTCTCAACCGGGGCAATCTGCGCAATAAAACGGGATTTCTTCTCAACAATCTCGCCCTCTGCACCTTCGATCAGTTTGATATAATCCATAACGTCCCTTTCAGTTCCGTCTACTTTGTATCCAGAAGCTTCTTCAACTCACTCATAAACGTATCCGCATCCTTGAACTGACGGTAGACGGATGCGAAACGCACATATGCAACCTGATCCAGATCACGAATCTGATCCATTACAATCTCACCAATCTTCTCGCTTTCGATTTCACGCACGCCGAGATTGAAAATCTTGTTCTCGATCTCATCCACACATGCCTCGATCTGATCCACAGATACCGGACGTTTGTGACAGGAACGTACCACTCCTGACTCAATCTTGGAACGGTCATATGTCTCACGATTCTTATCCTTCTTGATTACAATCAGAGGAATCGTCTCTACCTTCTCATACGTAGTAAAACGCTTTCCACACTCATCACACTGTCTTCTTCTACGGATTGCCTCGTTGTCATCTGCTGGTCTTGAGTCAATCACACGCGTATTATCATCTCCGCAAAATGGGCACTTCATATGTTTATTCCCTTCCTCCCTGAATTTTCCGTATATCGCAGGCATCAATATCGACCAGAACAATGTCCGGTCCGATACGCACAATATTGCAATACCGGATGTAATATTCCGTTCCCGAACCAAAGCAGGAAAATAATTTGCCCGGTCCCGGTACGATGATTGCAAGTATCTTCCCTGTCTCACAATCAAACTCGACATCGGCAACATAGCCGAGCCGCCTGCAATCTTTGCAGTTTATAACTTCTTTTTCTTTTAATTCTAAAAAGCGCATCGCATACCTTCGCTTTTTATAGTTAGTATATGCGAAAGCTTATCGCTTGTCACCTTCAAAAATAAGTACCATCGTTCCCGGTCCAACGTGTGCTCCGACGATTGGTCCGACCTCGCTCATGATGATCTTATTTGGATGATACTTCTCCTCTACCTTTGCCCGGACATACTCCGCATCCTCCGGACAATCCGCGTGACAGATCAGTACTACATCCTGCTTGTCTGCATAGCTTCCTGTACAGATATCCATCTCTGCAAGCAGCTGGTTTAACGCTTTCTTACGTCCACGCACTTTACTCTCAGCTGCAAGTCTTCCCTCTGTATCCACATGCAGAACCGGCTTCAACTGGATCATGCCACCGATAACAGCTGCCGTCTTGGAGATACGTCCACCTCTCTGCAAATAGGTCAGATCATCCACCGTGAATTTGTGCACGATACGATGCTTCAGCTCTTCGAGTGCCTGCATGTTCTCTTTGACGGACATGCCTTTTTTCTTGTTCTCAATCGCATGATAGATCAGCAGTCCATGTCCACCACTCGCGCAGATGGAATCAAACACACAGATTTCCGCATCCGGATATTTCTCCTGCATCTCTTCCTTACATACAAACGCGTTGTTGATCGTACTGCTGATACCGGAGGAAAGACAGGTAAATAATACGTCTTTTCCTGCGGACAGTGCCTTCTCAAACTCCTCTTCAATATCGTTGATGTTCGGCGCTGCTGTCTTTGTTCCCTGTCCCGCACGCATACGGTCATAGAACTCTTTCTTTGTCAATGTCTTTTCTCTTCCATCGAATACTTCATCCCCGATCTCAAAGCTGATCGGGATGATCACAACGCCCTGTTCCTCGGCATAGCCGACAGGCAGGTCATTCGATGAATCTGTGATAATAACGTAATCTCTTTCCATATTCTCTCCCATTGTATTCACGCTGTGGTATACAAGTTGTACATAATTACGAATTCCACACAGACGCGCTCCCGCTCGGTTCATCACGCAGTGGTACTAAATTCACGGCAAACAAGTTTGCCATTCATTAAGTACCAGCGTGCTTCAACGGTCTGTGTTAGAATTGTAATTATGTACAACTTGATACACTCTATCGCTTTAATATATTAATACCATATGTTCTATCGTATAATCTTCACCGGGCATTTTTCCTTGCAGGTGCCGCAGCCGGTACATTTTGCATAGTCAACGACTGCAAGGTGATCCTTCACTGTGATTGCGCCCTGTGGACAGTTTCTCTGACACAGACCACATCCGATACAGCCTGCGCTGCAGACCGCCTTCACATCCTTACCGAATTCCTTCGAGTTACACTCGACGATAGCACCGGCATCTTCCGGTACCATCTCGATGATATGTCTCGGACAGGCAAGTACACACTGTCCACAGGACTTACATTTGTCCTTGTCCACGACTGCCACGCCATCTACGATGGAAATTGCATCAAACTGGCAGGCACGCTTACATGAACCATACCCAAGACATCCGAAGCTGCAGCCCTTTGGTCCGCCGCCCGGTGCATTTGCTGCGATCTGGCAATCCTCCGGTCCGACATAATCATACACATCCTTTGCCTTCTCACAGGTTCCGGCACATTTCACATGTGCGACATGTCTGACACTGTCAATCTCCCCACCGACGATCTCTACAATCTTCTTTGCTACGGCCTCGCCACCGACCGGACAGGCATCCGGCTTCGCTTCGCCTTTTGCGATTGCTGCCGCAAGACCATCACACCCCGGATATCCACAACCTCCACAGTTATTACCCGGCAATGCCTCACGTACTTTAATTTCTTTTTCGTCTACTTTGACTTTAAACTTCTCGCTCGCTACACCCAGAAGGATTCCGGCTAAAATTCCGACAATTCCGATGACCGCAGCCGCGTACAAAATCGATGCTCCCATTTCTTCGCCTCCTCTAAATCAATCCGTTCAATCCAAGGAAAGCGATTGCCATAAGACCGGCTGTAATCAGCACGATCGGCGCTCCTTTGAAGCTTTCCGGTATATCGTTTTTATCAATCTTCTCCCGGATACCTGCCATTACGATGATCGCAATCGCAAATCCGACTGCGGAGAACATACCGTTGATGATAGACTCTCCGATGTTTAAATCATCCTGCACATTTTTGAGTGCGATACCAAGCACTGCACAGTTTGTTGTGATCAATGGCAGGTACACGCCCAGCGCTTCATACAGCGATGGAATCGTCTTCTTTAAGAACATCTCCACAAACTGTACCAGTGCCGCAATCACTAAGATAAACACAATCGTGTTCAGATAAGAAAGCTTAAGTGGCACAAGCACGAAATGATAAATCACACTTGTCACCGCCGAAGCAATCGTCATAACGAAAATAACCGCACCGCCCATACCGGCTGCTGTGCTTACCTTCTTTGATACTCCTAAAAATGGACAGATACCCATAAACTGGCTCAGGATTACATTGTTCACAAGAGCAGCGGATATCGCTAATAAAATAATGTTCATATCCTACTCCTCCTTTCCCTTGCCTGCACACATCGCATTTGCACAGCTTGCGCAATCTTCCAGTCTGCATGTCTCTGCCTTCTCGCCCGTCTTCTTTGCCTTCTTGATATGACGACGGTTGATAAACGCAATGATAAATGCCAGTACAAGGAATGCGCCCGGTGCCGATACAAAAATACTTGCCGGCTGGAACAGTCCCTGATCGGACAAAATCTGGAAGACCTTCTCACTTGCATGACTCTCAGCAAAATTCTCAACAGCCTTTACAAAGCTGAACCCAAAGATACTGCCTGATCCAAGGATTTCACGGATGATTCCGATTGTCGTAAGTCCGACTGTAAATCCAAGTCCCATACCAATACCATCAAAAATCGATGGGATTACCGGATTCTTTGATGCATAGCTTTCCGCTCTACCTAAGATAATACAGTTTACAACGATCAGTGGAATGAAGATTCCCAGACTGTCATTCAGGCTTGGAATATATGCCTGCAATAAAAACTGTACGATTGTTACGAACGAAGCAATGATAACGATGTATGCCGGAATACGCACCTTGTCCGGGATCAGTTTCCGGAGCAGGGAGATCATGAAGTTACTCATCGTCAGGATTACCATCGTTGTAAGTCCCATGCCAAGTCCGTTAATTGCTGAAGATGTAACCGCAAGTGTCGGGCACATTCCGAGCATCTGGACAAAGGTCGGGTTCTCGGTAATAATACCATTCTTTAAACGTTCTGCTATCTTTCCCATATTACTGTGCACCTCCTGTTGTCAGGAATCGAATTGTACGAAGTGCCGCATTGACTGCATTTGTCACTGCAGATGTGGTAATCGTCGCACCGGACAATGCATCGATCTCACTGTCCTTCGTCGAACCGGTCTTTGTATATTCAAACTTATTGACCTGCTTGCCAATAAACTGTGACTTAAATTCGTCTGTATCTGCTTCCATACCAAGACCTGCCGTCTCATTCAATGTCAGGAAAGAAATACCTGTAATCTGGTACTCGGTATTGATTCCGATTGCCATCTGGATATCTCCGCCATAGCCGGCTGTACTTGTGATAAGTACCACATAGCCAACCAGCGTGTTTTTCTCATCATCACCGCCGACACAGATATCGTCGATGTGTACATTTTCAAATCCATAAGACTCCAGCAATGGATTGATCTGCTTCACTACATCTCCGTCCTCTTCCACGCTTAGAATACGGGTTGCTTCCGGAAGTACCTCCGCATACGCATCGTTCTTTGCCTGCTCCTGTGCCTTCTCGATCGGGTCCTTTGTGACACTGTAGACACCGCCTAATGCAGCGCCCATCACAACGGTGATCACACAAATTGCAACGATTGCAACCACGATGCCCTTGACATCCATCTTGTCTTTCTTCTTTGGTTCTTTGTCATCACCTTCTGAAGCATCTTCTGTCTTTGCAGCTTTCTTTGCTTCCTTCTTTGCCTCTTTCGTTGCAAGCTTTGCCTGCTTCTTATCCTTGATCTCGGCACCCTCGCCAAATGCCTTCGGTACGGTCGCACGCTCGATCAGAGGTACTAACAGGTTCATGATGATGATGGAATAAGAAACACCCTCGGTACTGCTTCCGAAGATACGAAGTACAAATGTTAAAAGTCCAAGTCCGATCGCGTAGATTACTTTTCCTGAGGAAGTAATCGGGCTTGTCACATAATCGGTTGCCATGAACCATGCACCAAGCATCAGGCCGCCACCACACAAATGTGCAGCCACATAAACCGGTACATTGTAATCCTTCGTTACTGCATAGATTGCAACTGCGATTGAAAAAGTTCCAATATAAATCAAAGGAATCTTTGGGCTGATTACCCTCTTGCAAAGCAGATAGATTGCACCGATCAACAGTGCAACCACGGATGTCTCACCAATGGTACCTGCCGTATATCCAAGGAACATGCTACGCAGGTTTACCATGCCGGTAAGCTTCAGTGTTGCAAGTGGTGTTGCAGTTGCCACACCGTCATATATGAAGTTTGTCATATAACGAGAGAACGACAGCAACAGGAAGCATCTAGCTCCAAGTGCCGGGTTCATAAAGTTCTGTCCAAGTCCACCAAAAAGCTGCTTTACAATGATGATTGCAAATGCAGAACCAGCAATTGCCATCCAGATTGGAAGATTTGGCGGCAGATTCAGAGCGAGCAGCAGTCCAGTTACGACTGCGGAGAAATCTCCAACTGTTACCTTCTTGCCCATGCATTTTTGATACAATGCTTCAAATCCTACACAGCTTCCGATACAAACTGCGACCAGCAATGCCGCATACCAGCCAAATATGTACAGACCGAATGCCGTTGCCGGAACTAATGCGATCACAACATCAAACATGATATCCGATGTCGTTGCCTTGCTTCTCACATGCGGGGAAGCAGAGACCTTCAATTTCAAATTTTCCTGTTCCACTTTCTCGCACCTCCTATTTCTTGCGATTCGCCAAGATGGCTTTTCTTGTGCCTGCAATCGTCTGTGTCAGATGGCGCTTCGCCGGACATACATACGAACAACAGCCACACTCACAGCATTCCATACCATTTAACTTCTGGAACTCCTCCAGATCACCCTGTTCTGCCAGTGTCGCAAGCTTGTTCGGCATCACTCTGCCCGGACAAACCTCCACACATCTGCCACAGCGGATACAGTTACTCGGCTCATACTCTGAGACCTCATCCTTCGTCATACATAGAATTGCCGATGAGGACTTCGTAACCGGAATATTCAGATCATAGATGGCTTTTCCCATCATCGGACCACCGGCAATGATCTTCTCCGGATCCTGCAGGAATCCACCTGCTGCCTCGATCAGCTCTGCAAAGCTTGTACCTATCCGTACAAGATAGTTGCATGGTTCTGTAATCGCATCACCGGCCACAGTCACCAGTCTCTGAATCAACGGTTTGCCCTGCCGTACAGCTTCACAGATGGAATACACCGTATCTACATTATGTACGATACAGCCGGCATCTGCCGGAAGCATCTTCGAATTGATATACCGGCCGGTATTCGCATAGATGAGCTGACGTTCTGCTCCCTCCGGATACTTGGTCTTCATGGAATTGACCTTGATGTCCGGATCATTTCCAAGCACTTCCTTCAACTTCTGGATTGCCTTTGGCTTGTTATCCTCGACCGCGATAATTCCCTTTGCTTTCGGGAAGATTGCAAGTGCAAGACGCAAGCCCTCGATCACCTTGTCCGTCTCATCAAGCAGACGACGGTAATCCGATGTCAGATATGGCTCACACTCGGATGCATTCACGATAATATAATCAATCTCGTCTGCATTCTTCGGTGAGAGCTTGACATTCGTCGGGAATCCGGCGCCACCCATGCCGACAACGCCTGCGTTCTTGATTGCTTCGAGGATTTCCTCCCTGTTAAGCTCCGCAAGCGGTTTGTCATTTTTCACATATTCAATTTCTTCAAACTGATTGTCATTTTCGATCACGATCGAATTGACCTTAGAACCGGATGCAGTCAGTCTAGGTTCCACGGCCTTGACTGTTCCGGATACAGAAGAATGAATGTTTGCAGAAACAAATCCACCGGCTTCTGCAATCAGCTGCCCTACCAAAACACGGTCACCTTTTTTGACAACCGCCTTCGCAGGTGCACCGATATGCTGACTCAGTGGATATACCATATCTCCCTTTGGGACATATTCAATTACATCCTTATCCATCGTAAGTTCTTTCCCTTCGTATGGATGGATGCCTCCTTTAAAAGTTAGTTTCATCGTACTGACCCCACTCTAAAAAATATTTACCACTATTCTAATACAAGTGAGGATTTTTATCAACAAATGTGTCCTTAATTTCACAACTTTTGTGACTATATTCTTATATTTTTTAACAGAAACGAAGCAAGCAATCCGATTGCTACACCAGCGACCGTTCCGGTAATCAACAGGATGAACATATAATAAAAAATACGCACGTTTTCCATCACGCAGACCGCGACCAGGATCTGCCCCAGATTGTGGAAGACTGCGCCTGAAACACTGATTCCTACCAGTCCGAACACCCGGCATTTTTTAAGCAGTGTCATGATCAGAATACTGCATGCCGCACCGGCCAGACTGTACAGTAACACCGCCATATTTCCGAACAGAACATTCGACAGGATGATACGTCCGACCGAGATTACAACCGTCGACTTCAGATCCAGTTTCTGCAACGCGATGATCGTAACAAGATTGGCAAGACCAAGCTTCACCCCCGGTACCGCCATATGGATTGGCACCAGGCTTTCCAGATACGATAAGATCATGGCTAGTGCTATCAGGACTCCGCAGAGCGCAATCTTATGATTATTATTTAATTGTGATTGGTTATTTTTTTGTCCGTGTGCGTCCTTCACTGTGTTCTGTCTCTTTTCGTCTTCCATGTCTAGTCTATGTCCATCTACTCTTTAATCTCCACTACAAGTTTGTGTGGCAGACAGATGATCGTCTCCCCAGTCTGGCTGATTGCCTGGTGCTTCTCACAGATTTTGTCCGGGCAGTCTGCATCTTGCACAGTCACATTGCCATCCTGCACAACGACCGTATTAACACCCGTCTGCTGCTTTACCTCGTAGCTTGTATCCTGATCAAGCTGCAATGTCTTCACAGAATCACCATCGATCATGATATCAACGTACGCTCCGGGCTTTTGCAGCTTCTTCCACACAAAAAGTCCTGCGATCGCCAGAATCATAATTCCGACGATCAGCAGGATATCTGCACGGGATATCATTTTATGCTCCTGTTTTGGTTCCATATCCGATTACCTCTGATTTACCCGAAAACATGTTCCGCAATCATCTGTTTGGCTACGTTCATCATCATATTTTCTTTTTACATTGATATCCAGCCAAACGCATTCGCCACGGAACTAAGCAGAATGATCAGCGCGAAGATCGGGCACAGATATTTTATCATCACGACAAATATCTTCTTTCTCCGGAACTTACTTTCTCCGTGACAGATTTCCTCTTCAATCTTATCAATTCCGACAACACGCGATACAAGCAGACTTGTCACAAACGCTGCAATCGGCATCATCACGGAATTCGTCAGGAAATCAAACAGGTCCAAAAACTGCATTCCGAGTATCTTCACAAATCCAAGCGGACCATATCCAAGACTTGATAACGTTCCAAGTCCAATCATAATCAATCCGATCACAACCGTTGACTTCTTCCGTCCCCAGCCAAGCTCGTCCTCAAATGTCGCAACAGCACTTTCCGTGAGGGCAATTGAGCTTGTAAGTGCAGCAAATAACACAAGCAGGAAGAACAAAATTCCGACGCCTGTTCCAAGTCCCATATTCGCAAACACCTTCGGAATCGTGATAAACATGAGCGAAGGGCCTGCCTGCAGCGTATCCGGATCTCCGCCGGAAAATGCAAACACTGCCGGAATAATCATAAGTCCTGCCATGATTGCAATCGCCGTATCAAACACTTCTACATTTCTCGTCGCACCCTCAATGGACGTATCCTTCTTCATATAAGAACCAAATGTGATCAGGATACCCATGGCAATTGACAGCGAATAAAACATCTGCCCCATCGCAGCTACGACTGTCATCCATGAAAAATTCTGTACATTCGGAACCAGAAAATATTTCACACCCGCAATAGCTCCCGGTCTTGTCACAGAATAAATGGCAATCACCACGGAAAGTAATACGAGAACCGGCATCATCAGCTTCGATACACGTTCAATTCCGTTTTGTACACCGGCATAGATAATTGCAAGTGTCACAAGACAGAAGATGACAAAACAAAGCTCCGTTGAAACACCGTTTGATATAAATGATCCAAAATAACCATCCTCCGCAAGCTTTGCCCCATTTCCACGGATATACTCTGCTAAGTATTTGATTACCCAGCCGCCAATGACCGAATAATATGGCACGATCAGAATCGGGATAACCGCATTGATCCAGCCGCCGAAGGATATCCATTTCTTCTTACCAAAGAACCGAAACGCACCAACCGGACTTTTCTGCGTCATACGTCCGAGCGCGGACTCCGCAACGATCATTGTATATCCAAACGTCAGCGCCAGCACAATATAGACAAGCAGGAAGATACCTCCGCCATATTTTGCAGCCAGATACGGAAATCTCCATATATTTCCAAGACCGACCGACGCGCCCGCCGCCGATAACACATAGCCAAGCTTGCCGGAAAAAGCCCCCCGCTTCTCTGGATGTTTTCTATTCATGTAACCTACCCTCTACCCTTTCCATATTTGTTTCGATAGTCGTTCTCCTTTTTGCAAATATACATGGCGGCATCGTAAATATCACGCTGCTATCGAGTCAGGCCACACAGTAAACGCAAAAGCGAACGAAATGACAGTAACATATTTTCCGTGCTTTTTCAATCGTTTCGCGTTACCTTTCCCATACTTTCTCATTATTTCTGTTCGGATTTACATATTACTGACAATGTCACGGATGCTCTTTGCCATATCCGCATCAATACCTACAGCGCGTGCACCCAGGCTTTCTGGCACAATTGCCTGATCAAAGTTCAAACGGATCAGATTGATATTCGTATGCTCTTTCGCAAGCTTCTCAAACGGAAACCGGATGATCGATGGTGTGTTAAAGCCAACCCCTAATTCAAGCAACACCAGTTTCTTATGTATCGCCTTTGCAAGGAAATCTGAAAACCGCTGTTCTGCCGCATACCACGCTTCGTCCTGCACAAAATAGTTATCCTTTCTGAGGTTCATATCCATAGGGCCGCCACAGACCGGACATTTCGGAACCATATAGGTTGGGATCTTGCAGTTGTTCCGTGCCTGATCCATCTGCTTAAATAACTTCCGAGCATCGTAAAGCTTGTTGTGACATGCATTGGCACACTGAATATGGAAGTAGTCGCCCTGCGTGCAGAAGATCTGATCTGTAGATAATCCTGCTTTTTCAAACTGTCCGTCTGCATTTGTACTAAGGACAAAAAGGTTTTTTTCTTTCAGCGCATTCAGGAGAAGCTTGTGCAGCGGTGTTACATCCAGGCAGATGCCACCTAGCATTGCCTGCTTCGACCAGTAACCCCAGTAGCTTTCTTCATCCGGATATGGGTAAAAGCCTGCGGAATACATATCCTGCATGTATGAGCCTTTGCCATAGCGTTCCTGAAATTCCGCAAAATGGTCTTCAAAGAATGTGCCACCGTATTTCGCTCCGGCAGCCGTGCTCATGCCTGCACCTGCCCCAATCAGGACGTAATCTGCCTGCTTCAGTTTCCGGGCAGCTGCTTGGATCTGTGTGTCGTAGTCCGCCTGCTGATGGATATAGTCTCTGGATGGCATGCCATATAAGAATGATTCAAATGTTATCTTCATGTTTCTCACCTATCTGAAAGGCAATTGCGAAACATTCCATTTTCTCGTATATATTTCAATATTGAAATATATAATCTACATAATGATGATTGTTTCACAATTGTCTATCTCATTTATGTTCTAATAATTCTCGATATAATTGTTCATCTAAATCCTTAAATACATTGAATATAACCTGGATTTTGCTTCCGGATTCTTTTTTGTATCGTTTCACAGTTTCGACAGCGATTTCGGCTGCACGGTCGTTCGGGAACATGAATACGCCCGTGGAGATGCAGCAAAAGGCAATGCTCTTTACGTCGTGTTCGTCGGCGATCTGCAGACAGGAGTGGTAGCAGGAAGCAAGCAGTTCTTCGTGATGCTTCGTCAGTCTGCCCTGTACGATCGGTCCGACCGTGTGGATGACATAGTCACACGGAAGGTTGTAAGCGGATGTGATCTTTGCCTGTCCGGTTGGTTCTTCTTTGCCTTGTTTCTCCATAAGCTCAGCACAGGCGAGACGAAGTTCGATTCCGGCATAGGTGTGGATACAGTTGTCGATGCAGTTATGGCATGGCTGATAGCAGCCTGTCATGCCACTGTTCGCTGCATTTACGATTGCACCAACCTGCAGCCGTGTGATGTCGCCCTTCCATATATACAGGTCTGGTTTAGATGCCTCTAGTTCTGCAAGCGTTACGACGCCTTTTTCCTTTGCAACTTCCTGCAGATAGGCGTCTTGCACCTGCAGAAATTCCGGTCGGATCTTCTTCGGCATACGCACATTCATGAGCGAACGAAGCAACTGCTTCTGTCCCTCTGCATCCGCCGGGATCTGCATGTGCGCATAGCGCGGCTGCTCCTTCAATAATTCTTCGATTAAATATCTGCGGTTTTCACTCTGATTCATAATTCCTATCTTCTTTCTATCGCCTTTACCGGGCAGTGTTCATAACAATTTCCACAGTGCAGGCAATGATTCTGATTGATCTGGTATGGAGTTCCTTCTTCGATGCATCGCTGCGGACACACACGTTTACACATGCCACATCCTATGCATGCATCTGTAATGCAATATCCTTTCTCCGTTGCCTTCGCATTTCCAAGCGTGTACACCTCCCGGAAAATAGGATTCACACCAAGATTAAAATACTCAATCTCCGCGTTGTCAATACAGAATATAATTCCGATCTCCCGCGTATCCCCTGGATAGACATTTGCAAGATACGGCTGCTCTTCGAAGATAATGTCCCGCCATCTAATCTGCGCTGTCTCGTCCACTGCATACGCTCTGCCGGATAACCGGATCATTTCTTTATATTTTGTATAGCACAGAATCTGTACGCGTCCATCCTCCTGTAATTCCTTGCAGAAATTCTTGCCACGCGCAGTAAAGAAGTACAGCGCATCCGGCTCATAATGAATGGCACTGATATTCCGTATCTGCGGTGCGCCCGTGCTGTCTACGGTTGCAAATGCAAGCACACCGACCAATTTCATTTTCTTCAGACATGTTGATAAATCCATAATTACTCCTTCCAGCACTGCGGATCGGCACCATAAAAATCTCCGGTCGTTCCGTTTGCGACTGCCGGGCATCCTCTGCACCATGCTTTTAGTTCACAGTTGTTACATTTTGTAAATTTGTCGTAGTCTCTGTATCTCTCCATCTGGCAGATCCACACATCCGCCAGCCGGTCTTCAAATACATTTCCAACCTTGCTGTCCATCACGCGTCTGCACGCCATGATATCACCATTCGAAGAGATCGTGATGTGGCTGTTTCCACAGTTACAGCCACCATAGATCATGCCTCCCTTCGCATTCTTCGGTATCTGAAACTCTCCAATCTCATACTCATACAGCGTCCACAAATGATCCTTCTTGTTAAAATAAGTCTTGCAACCTGCTGCCTGATATGCCTTGTATTTGGCATCGCAGATCTCCAATAACTTGCGGTACTCCTGCGGTGTCATGCTCGTATCCACCTCGCCGCCAGTTGGCACGTACCGCGAGAATGCATACACATTGACCTCTGCTTTCACAACCGCATCTATAATATCCGGTATCTCCTGCATGTTCGTCTTTGATACCGTACTCATAATTACACTTTTGATTCCTGCCCGATTTAAGCATCCAACCTTCTCCAATGTCAGATCAAAGCTGCCCGGTTTCCGGAACCAGTCATGCGTCTCGCGCATGCCGTCCAGCGACATCTGATATTTCTCGCATCCGCAAACCTTCAACATCTGGCAGATCTCATCATTCAAATGAAATGGATTTCCCATAATTGTAAATGGAATCTCTTTGCTCTTTAGTAACACCATCAATTTCCAGAAGTCCGGATGCAGAATCGGATCGCCACCTGTAATGTAGAAATATGGTGTGCGATGATATACCTTACAGAAATCCTCGCAGTTTGCCACGACCTCCTGCATCTCCTTCCATGTCATGCTCTTTAATTCTTTGCAGCCTTCCCCGGAAAATATGTAGCAGTGCTTGCACCGCTGGTCACACTCGTCCGTGATATGCCACTGAAATGAAAAATACTGACGCATTCCGTCCTGCCTCCTTCTTCTCGAATCTTCCTTACTGCTCAGATGCGCCGCAAGCTGTTCCACATGCTGCCGGCTTTTCCGCTGGCTGCTCGGACGCACCACAAGCTGTTCCACATGCTGCCGGCTTTTCCGCTGGCTGCTCGGATGCACCACACGCTGTTCCGCATGCGGTTCCTGCCTGCTTATCCTCGTTCCATCCTGCAATGTTTGATAATGCCATCGTTGTTACCTCCTATATTTTGCTATGTTTTTGGGGCTTCTGCCCTGTTGCACATTTAGAATAGCAACCCGCAAGCAAGAAAAAAAGTACGCACTTTTTTATTACATAGGCACCTTTTTGTAACTAATTGACACTCGTCAGATACTTACACTATAATCGAATGTAACATCAGAAAAGAATCTTAGACTCATGATAAAGGAGGTACTTATCTATGCTGACAAAGGAAGAATTACCAGAATGTCCGGTAGCAACTACCGTATCACTGATCGGAAGCAAATGGAAATTACTGATTATAAGAAATCTGCTACAGCGTCCATGGCGTTTTAATGAATTAAAGAAAGACCTGGCAGGCATCAGCCAGAAGGTTCTGACAGACAGTCTTCGCTCCATGGAAGAAGATGGACTGATCACACGGACAGTCTACCCGGAGGTTCCGCCAAGAGTGGAATATGCGTTGAGTGAGCTTGGTGAATCATTGAAGCCGATTTTGGATTCCATGGTTGCCTGGGGAAACGCTTACAAGCAATCCTTATAAAAGATTTGCTAGTCTTTCCCTTTGATTCGTGGTAGAATTAGATATTCAATGAAATCGGAGGACTTTTTATGAGTAACGAAAGCAAGCACTGTAAAGTGCACTATACAGGAACTTTCAATGATGGCACAAAATTTGATTCATCCTACGACCGTGGCGAACCGCTGGAATTTGTCTGCGGCGCCGGTATGATGATCAAAGGCTTTGATGAAGCTGTTAAAAATATGAATGTTGGTGAGATCGTCGATGTACATCTGATGCCGGAAGAAGCATATGGTATGCCGGATCCGGAGAACATTATTACTGTTGCATTTGAAGATATGCCCGGCTCTGAAAACTTAGAGGTTGGCAATCAAGTATATCTGACTACCCCATATGGACAGCAGTTCCCAGTCAAGGTTGTAGACAAGGATAAGGAAACCATTACCTTCGATGCAAACCACGAGATGGCTGGTAAGGAATTGAATTTCAAGATTGAACTGCTTTCTGTAGAGTAATAAAAACCGAGTGGTTGCATACTTTCTGTCGCCACTCGTTTTTTATTGTTTTTTTTCACTCCGCCAACTGCTTTTTGAACAACGTCCGAAACACCAGTCGCACAAATAGTCCCACAAAGAAAATCTGCAGACACAACGCGACCGGAAAGCATTTTTTCAAAGATACATACCCGCAATGATCAGCAAAACGGAGAGCAGCATATACCCGACGCCAAGTGCTCCGATAACCCTGACCCCGCATTTCTTCAATATCGACAGAACAAGAACCGCAACTATCGGATTCAGAAGCAGGCACCACTTTGAAACGGCAAGCGCGCCTGTTAAAATCGCGATTGCCACAAGAATGGTTCCGCCAAGCCAAAGCGTCAGGCCTGCAATCAACATCGGGATGTTCGCAACCGGATTGATGGCACGCATAACGTCCTCGCTCTCTTCATCTGACATTTTTTTACTCAGCTTCTGATATAAAAGCGGTCTCAGGCAGAAGTACAAATGGCTCAGAAGACCTGTATAGCAACTGATAAATGTATTGATTTTCAGTGCCATCGCCAATGCGGTATTATTATCTGCAATCAGATCTGCAAGAAGCCACAATACCACGTACGCTCCCGGCTGGCCTAGGAAAGATAACCAGAAAGACACCTTAAATCTTTTATCCGGAACCTCTGCCCACCACGGTTGAACTCCAGTTAAGGATATCTTATCGTCTCCGGTCGGTTTTCCCGGCTTGTTAAGTGGCACATCAGCAAACGCCGCTGCCAGATTACTGATGACTCCAAATATTCCAAAAGCTACATACTCGTTCACGTCATTTTCCTCCTGCATCTTTTCTATGCTTTTCGTAACGTCTTCAGGTTAGTTTTATCTAACTTTGTATATCATACATGCTTTTATTAACATGCGCAATATATTTTTAAAAGATATTAGTATAACTATTATAATTATAAACTTTATCGTAATAAAATAAGTCTGATATTTTGTTCTTCATAAGTTATAACCTTTACAAATTATGCGCACATTCTATAAAGTCATTTCAATTTATTTTTTCATATAAAAGCAAAAGGCCGAACAGATTATCTCTGAGCGGTCTTTTGCCAGTTACACTATTTAGTTTTGATGGTCAAGAACCCATTGCAATAGGTCTTCATATTCTATTTTTCCAGCTGCAACATGAAGAATAGTTTCGTATAATTCTTTTTGTGTATACTTAAGCTCTATCCCATTCAAAGCAAGAAAAACCAACATTGCATGCGTTCCAATCCTTTTATTTCCATCTATCATACAATGGTTTTTAATCAACCCATATCCTAATCTTGCGGCTTTCGCTTGTATCGTAGGATACAATTCATTCCCTCCAAAAGACTGAAAAGGAGTTTCTAAAGCTGAGTCCAATAAATTGTAATCTCTGACTCCTTCGCTTCCACCAGTCTGCAGAATCAATTGAGTGTGAAGCATAAGAATCTGCTTTTTGCTCAGTTTTTTCATTTAGCCAATACCTCATATGCTTCCTTATTCTGCTCCATAAGCTTCTTTGAAATACTTAACACATCTTCATCAGGCGCAATAAAATCCTTATCTGCTTTACTAAAGTCTATAACAAGATATCTTGGTACATTATTCTTCAAAATCACCGCTGAACCGCATTCGTCCACTAATCTTGCTACTTTAGAAAAATTCTGATTAGCATCTGAAATAGAAACCATTGTTTTTGTATCTATAGTCATTTGATCACCTCCGTGATTTATTTACTATATTATACGCAAATTTTAGGATAAATACAACCTAAACTTTACTATTCAATTTACAATTAGATATGGTTTTTTCCTATTACATCTTTCCTCCATATACCGGGAAGC
>ERZ1034844.752-NODE-752-length-16777-cov-5.137304_pt1 | contig 16777 bp, 21 predicted proteins | sample MGYA00520594_ERZ1034844 | MGnify/ENA primary metagenome ERZ1034844 (study PRJEB33766, sample SAMN09781733) | gut metagenome | biome: gut microbiome | host: Homo sapiens | place: Madagascar | study: EMG produced TPA metagenomics assembly of the PRJNA485056 data set... | reverse complement strand
TGGCGCATGGTATTAAATAGAGAAAATTTAAATAAATATATGCAAATTGAGCAGGAAATTAGTAGGATTAATAGAAAACTTGAATACTATGCCACACATCCAATTCAAGGTTCTCATGGTGTTGTAAAAGGTTCTATGAATAGATTTCCATATGCAGAATGTCATTTTGTTGTAGGTGCTCCGGATGTAAAATCAACAGAAGAACGGCATAAAAAAGTTCAAAATCTCGTAATAGCACTTTCAGCGGCGAAAGAGGAATATGAAAATTTCCAATTAGATATTGACATAGCAATAGAATCCGTTGACGATTTGGAAATGCGACAAATTCTTGAATATAAGTATATTGAGCGCATCAGTGATTCTAAAATTGCTGATATTCTTGGGTATGACAGAAGTACCATTTCAAAAAAACTAGATAGATTTTTTGAAAAACAGGTTTCACACAATTCACATTGTGAAAATGCTACAATGGTATCGTGAAAAAGTGTTTATGATAAGTCGTTGGAGAAATCCAGCGGCTTTTTTCTATGCAGAGATTTGAGGTGAGATTGTGAGCGAAAAAGAACGTAACATTGAATTTCGAGGAAGAATAAAAATATATACAGATGTAAAAAAAATCACGAAAGACAATGTTATTGATGTTCTTTCGCACGCCATGATTAAGCATGAGCAGAACCGCACACAGATCAGATACCTTATCAATTTTGAAAAAGGTGATCAGCCGCTTATGCGTGAGAAGAAAGTAAGAAAAGACATTGATATTAAGTCAATTTCAAATCTTGCGCACCAGATCACGGAATTTTGGCTTGGTTATTTTTGGGGAAATCACATGGCTTTTGTTCAGAAGTCGGATAAGCACCCGAAAAACAGCAACCCAACGGATAATGATTCAGCGATCACACTTCTCAATGAAATGTACGATGCCGAGGACATGGAAAGCAAAGACCAGTTACTTGCTTATTATCTGGAAGTATGCGGCACTTGTTGCCAACTTATCGACATAAAGAGAAAGCCGGATGATGAAGATGCGGTATTTGACCTTGTGACACTGAATCCTCTTTATTCGTTTGTGGTTTATTCTTCCGATGCATATGAGCGTCCCGTAATGGGCGTGTCGTATTCAGAGGACGAAAATGGTTCGAAGATTTTTACTTGTATTACAGAGGATGCGATCTATGAAATCCGCGATATGGTGGAAATTGTACGCGGAACTAAGACGCGCGAGGGAAAGAAACTGAATAATGTTAAAGAAATACCGATCAATCCATTCGGACGTGTGAATATCGTTGAGTTTGAGCGTGCTACAGACCGCACAGGCGTATTTGAACGACAACTTGACGAATTGAACGCCTTGAATATTCTGGAGTCTGATTTGTGCAATGACGTGGCACAGACAACACAGGCAAACTGGTGGGGTAATGACATTGAACTTGACAAGGATGATGACGGAAAAGTAAAAGGGCCGCAGGCAGGACAGTGGATTTTAACTAAGACGAATGGACAAGGAAAACAGCCGAACATCAAGGGACTTGTCCTTAATTACGACTATACCGGCGTTCTTGCCAATATCCAAGCCAAACATGACGGTATTTTGGAAAGAACGTTCACACCAAAACAGACAGAGCAAAGCGGTGGTTCCACAACCGGAGCAACGAGTCTTTCTTCTGGCTGGACGGCGACCGAAGCCGTTGCGTGCAAGCAGGCCGCAATCATTAAGCGTGGGTTCAAGGAAAGAAATCGTCTTGCATTGATCGCAATTAAGAAATCTCCAAGTACAGAGCCGGACAGCCCATTGTTGGATTTGAAAAACAGTGATATTGAGATTCGACCAATCCGGCAAAAAACTTTCGATATGGCAACAAAGGTAAATTCATTGGCAACAATGATTCGGAATCAGATACACCCAAGAATCGCAATGGAAACAGTTGATCTATTCAGCAACCTTGCAGAAGCGGTCGAGGATTCCGTACCACAGATTCTTGAATATCAGAAGAAAATGAGAGAAAGCGGAACCTCCAAAGGGAATTCGCAGCAATCGCCAGACGATGAATTGAAAGCAAGTATCAATCCGGATTCAAAGCGGATTATGCAGGATTCTTCAGATCAGACCGGCAATAGTCCATTGAAAGATTTATAACAGTTAATCAGCACTCACGGAAATGTGGGTGTTTTTTATATCCGTCTAGGGAAAGACGTTAATATCGCACAAGACAAGGGAATGTCTATAATCACGCAAAATAACCAACTCGTAGGGAAACGAGGATAATCAATCGCAGAAAGTTGAGGTAACAAAGATGGAAAAGAAAGAACTTTTAAAAATGAATTTGCAGCATTTTGCAGAATCGGCACCGGAACCACCAAAGGACGAGCCGAAGCCACCAGCACAGGAACCGTCAAAAGACCAGCCGAGCGACAATCCAGGAAGCGGAAGTGACGAGCCACAGCCAAGCCTTGAGGAACAGTTACAGCAGATGCGCATTGAATACGCAAAGCTGAAAAAGGCACAGGAAGATGCAGCCGCGGACGCTTCTAACTGGAAAAAGAAGTACAACGCAACCTTGAGCGATGCTGAAAAACTGGCGCAGGAAAAGGCTGATAAGGAAGCGGAGAAAGACGCTGAACTTGCGAGACTTCGCAAAGAGAGCGCCGTTTCCAAGTTTGAAAAGAATTTCTTGACACTTGGTTACTCACAGGAATTAGCCAAGAAAGCCGCCGAAGCGCAGTTTGATGGCGATACAGACACACTGTTTCTCGTTCAGTCACAGGCACAGGAAGCCATTGTGAAAGCAAAGGAAGCAGAGTGGTACAAAAACAGACCGGAGATCAATACCGGCGCGGACACAGGAACAGATGAAGATCCGTTTTTAAAGGGATTCAATTCTGTTGGCAATTATAAAAAATAATTTTTATGGAGGAAATAAACTATGGCAATTAATTTAGCATCCAAGTATGCGAATGTTGTTGATGAAAGATTTCGTCTCGGATCGCTTACATATGGAATTATTAACAATAACTTTGACTGGCTGGGAGTTAAGACGGTAAAGGTTTTCAGTAGAAACCTTGCAACCCTTAATGACTATGCGACAAGCGGAAGTAATCGTTACGGTACGCCGGATGAACTTGGAAACAATGAGCAGGAAATGACCATCACACAGGATAAGTCGTTTACTTACACTATTGATGCCGCAAGTGAGCAGGATACCAATGGAACGATGGAAGCTGCTGCCACATTAGCAGAGAACATTGACAACCTTGTTATCCCGGCTATGGATACTTATCGCCTTTCCGCTATTGTGGCCGGTGCACCAGCAAAGGGAAGCATCACACAGAAGAGCCACATTTTGCAGAAAAACATTACAACTGCAAATGCTTACGAAGAGTTTCTTGCAGGGCAGGAAATTCTTGACGATGATAAGGCTCCGCAGGGCGGAAGAATCGTTGTCGCATCATCCAGTTTTTACAATAAGATCAAACTGGATGACCATTTCACCAAGAAAGGAGATATGGCAACACAGATCGCAATTAACGGAATTATCGGAGATATTGATGGAGTGCCTACAATTAAGGTTCCAGCTTCTTATCTGCCAGAAGGTGTTGATTACATCATCACGAACCCGATTGCTTGCCCTTCTCCGGTTAAATTGCAGGAGTTCAAGATCAATTACAATGCACCTGGTATTTCCGGCGCACTTGTAGAAGCGCGTGTTCGTTACGATTGCTTCGTTCTGAATAAGAAAGCAGATGCAATCCTCGTTCATAAGGCAGAAGCATAGAAGGAGAGGACAGGGAAATGGAAAAAGTAACAAAGAATGGACTTGTGTTCGGAGTTAAAGACGGAAATCAGCGTGCAGCGTTCTTAAACGCCGGATGGAAATCGGTAGAAGCCGGAGAGAATATATCCACGGCTTCACAGGATGATGATTCTGATACAACCGGGCAGGACAAAGCAGAATCACACAAGTATTCAAAATCAGAGATTATGAGAATGAGCACGGCTGACCTTAAGGAAGTAGCAAAGTCTTTGAGTTTGGAAGTAACAGAGGAATCTACCGGCAAGGATCTGAAAGAAGAAATTATTGCAAAACTCGGATTATAGAATGGAGATGATTAAGGATGGGCGAACTTCGGGATGAATTATATAAGGATTTGCTGATTGAATTAGAGGACGAAATCCACGATAGTTCGGATGAAAAGCGTCTGTCCTTAAAAATCAAAAATGCGATCCGTGATGTAAAACAGCACAGAAATTACCAGAAACATCATGACAGCCAATTCATTGATGAGGATATGCAGCAGTATTACTCGGTAATTCATAATCTGGTGATTTATGACTGGAACATGATAGGGGCAGAGGGAGAGACAAGCCACAACGAGAACGGGATCAGCCGTGCTTATACGGCGCGCGAAAAGTATTTTGATGCAGTTATCCCCTTTGCGACTGTATGTTAGGAGGAAACGATGCAGTATTTAGAGTTTGAAGTAAAAAATATGGCGTTAAGCCGCTTGGGAACGGATAAGGTACAGCCGATCAGCGGATCGGTTAATTACTTTGGCGTTCATTTTACGTTCGATGAAGCGTTTGCGGCGATTCCGGGAACGAAATCGGTAGAGTTTTATAAAGGAAAAAGGACAATCCGTAAAGCTCTTGTTGATAATGCTTGCGCAATCCCGAAGGAAATGCTTGCCGATAAGACGCCGATTGAAATTCGAGTGATCTGTGGAGAGACGGTTGGAACCGCATGGCAGAATATCACGGTTACAGAATCGGGCGCGATCATGCCGGATGAACCGGACGAAGAGTTACCGGAAACAATGTCTTATGTTAAGACACCGACCGGAGATGGAACGGTTGTAATGCTGCGCAAGGGAGAAAGCGGTCTTGAATTTTCGCAGAATGGTGAGGATTGGGAGAACGGCGTGAACGGAATCCCGGAAGTGCCGAAAACTCCGAAAGATGCGGCTTATCTCCGTAAAAATGGCGATTGGGTTCTGTATGAAGAACCGAAAACGTCTGAATTGCTTACCGGAACAGCTTCGGCAATCGCGGAACTGGATAGCGGTGCGGAACTCGCAGATGTTATCGCAAAGGTAAATGAGATCGTTGGCGCTTTGAAAGCCAGGGGTGTGACAGCCTAGAAAGGCGGTGATCCTTACATCTCCCGACCGCTGGGTTAAACGGTAAAGAAGATTGTGCGTGGCGAAAGCCGCAGGCGGCGCACCATGTAGCGGTGGAGGGCGGTGCGCCATATTTCTGTTTTGGAGGGAAAGGCAATGAATTTTAAGAAAGCATATGAAGCACTCAAACAGGGTGCTATGATTAAATGCCCGGAATGGGCGGGATATTGGAAATGGGAAGATAATTCCATCAAAATGCACTGCAAGGATGGCAAAATTCTTGATATCCGTGAGACAGAAGATGAAGATGTTGATTACACTCTCAATTTTATTCTTCGTGATGATTGGGAGATTGTCGGTGAAGCTGATGTAAAGGATTTGGATATTCAGACATTCACATTTGGCGAAGCAATCCGCAGACTGAAAGCAGGACAGAAAGTTGCCCGAAAAGGTTGGAACGGCAGGGGAATGTTTGTTGTTTATCAGAAGGGCTATCCGCAGGGTATTTCATGCAATAAGCAGACAGCCGAGGCATGGGGAATCAATGAGGGCGATTTGTTTGTATGCAATCCGTACTTTCAGATTCGTTGCGTTGACGGTTCTCATTCCATGTGGGTTCCAAGTATCAATGATTGTCTTGCAGAAGATTGGATTGTAGCAGAATAAAGGAGTGTTCGAATTATGAAGAAATTATTTATTTCACAGCCTATGAGAGATAAGAGCGATGAAGAAATCAAGGCAGAAAGAGCCAAGATTGTTAAAGTGGTCACAGAGCGTTTCGGAGAGGTAGAGGTTATTGATTCGTTCTTTGAATCAGCACCACATGATGCCAAACCATTATGGTTTCTTGGAAAATCTCTGGAATTGCTTTCTACTGCTGACTGTGCTTATTTTGCAGATGGCTGGAAAGATTACAGAGGATGCAAGATTGAGCATGAATGCGCTGTACAGTATGGAATTGATATTGTAGGCGAATAACTTCTTGTAGCCGTTCTGCTTTTGTCGTATAATGGCGGTGAAAGGAGAATGCCGTTATGGAATACAAAGAGATGAAAATGCGTCCTATTAACAATAAGAAGGATGCAATTATTTTTTTGAATCAAATGATTGTATTGACTGATAAAAGGATGATGCGTTTGAAAAATGCAATCAATGATACAAAAAAACTATTAGAGAAATATAATGATAAGGATAAAATAGAAACGACTATTTATCAAGCGTATGCAGAGAGAATTGAATGCCTTACTGGGTATCTTTGTAATATATTTGGAGACGAAACAAAAAATGCAGTTTCTTATAGGCAGTTTAGAAAAATAATTGACAAAAAGGAATCACATGGGAACGAAGAATTTAAGCTTGAACCATTAGATAAAGAAACTATCGACTTGCTTGATTCAATGAGAGAACAGAGAAATTGGGGGCATCATATTCCACAATCATTATTGGCTAGTCAAGAGAATTTCATGGTGAATGAACAAAAAGGTGGAAAAAAAATATTTGAAAATTATTTTACATCCGATGAGGTGTATGTATCTCTATGGGAATATCATGAAATAGATTGGCTTATTAATTTATATGCGTCGTCGAATATGGCATATGAAAGTTTCCGAATAGTATTCCAGCGCATGAAAAAGGATTACTCAGTGTTAATAGGTAAAACAATGAGAGTTAGACGGTGTAAAGAACCACAAGCACGACCTTATCAATTTAGAAAAATAGCCGAAGATTCATTGAAAGCAAATTCGAAGAGGAGATAATATGCGTTCTCTGAAAAAGAATAAGCAAAAGCTGTACTACGCAACGTACAGTGATGAAATTCCAGTCTACGAAACGGACGAGGATGGAAAAATTAAATATACCGAGGTTGACGGAGAACTGATTCCGATACCGATAGGTACTGTGGCAGGCTATAACGAGCCTGTCATTTTTTATGCCAACATTGCAATGTCTGGCGGTGAAGCAGAAGCCAAGGAATATGGTTTTGATATCGGCGCATATCAAGCAGTTTTGGTGTTATCGGACAAATCCTTACCTATCACAGAAACAAGCAGAATTTGGCATACCAGTGAGCCACAGTACCATGCGGACGGTTCGGTTGATGGTGACAGCGCCGATTATTCCGTATTAGCCGTGAAGCCGTCATTGAACAGCATGAAATATCTTCTGAAAAAACTGCCGAAAGGAAATGATTGATATGACATTATCGAAATTATCAGAAAAGTGTAAGGCTTGTCCGAAAGTTGATTCGTGCGATTATAAGAAAATGGAGATGTGTGCTTTGGCTGAATTGCCGCATAATATGTGCGCAAATGCCGTGCAGACAGCTTCTGTGGATGCATCGGCACCAATTTTACGAGAGAGGATTGAAAGTCCATTGAGTCCATTTACTTATCGGGATGAACTTGAAAAGGCACTGAATGAAACACATTTTGGAAGTAGATTTATGATGTTTGGAGCGTAAGGCATGGCAAAGAAAATTTCATTCGGACTGTCTGTAAAAGAGATTCAGAACGCCATCAAAGAGGTTCGGGAATACCAGAACAGCCTTACCGGGAAATGCGAGGAATTATGCTGCAGATTGACCGCGGAGGGTATGCAGATTGCGCAGGCGCATATTGGCAGTAGCGGATTTGGGAAATATGTTCGCTTAACATCCGAGATTTCACCGGAAACTGCCGGGTGCAAGGCACTTCTTATCATGAGTGATTCACAGAAGATTGTGAGCAAATGGCAGAATCAAGACGGTGTGCAGAGCAAAGAGATTTCCCCGGCGCTGATGCTTGAATTTGGTGCGGGACTTCCGGCGCAGAATCCGGCGAACGTACCGGGTGTTGGAACCGGAACCCACGGCGAACATGGAAATGAACCGGGCTGGTGGTACATGGACTTAGATGGTGTGTGGCACCATGCAAGCGGTGTTTCTCCGAAGATACCTATGTACACTGCTGGTAAAGAATTGAGAGATAAGGTTGTGAGGATAGCAAGGGAGGTGTTTGAATCATGAAGCATAAGAAAAAGAAGCCAATAGAATCGAAATGCATTATTCGCATGGGAGAACTGGCAGACGATAAGCCATGGATGACGCACAGAGTGTCTAACGGTGAAAAATATTCAGAGATAAAATTTTTCCCAAACGGGAACATGGTACTTGAAAGCGGAAAAATCAACATTGAGTGCGGTGATTAAATGGCAGGATTCGATTGGAATGAATTTTATATCCACTTTGAAACAAAAATGAAGAAAGCATATCCGAAATGCAAGGTCGGGCGGTATGTTACCCCGAAGAAAACGGATTTCCCATATGTTGATGTGGCATTGGTAGATAACTCCGGCGGAAACTATGACCTGTCCGGGAATGAGGGCAGTCAAAAGCCGTTAATTGCCATATCGGTCTATTCGACCGGCGGGATGGCAGACGGAACGTGCTGTGAGATCAGCAACAAAGCAAAAGAGATCATGATTTCGTATGGTTTCCAGTGCCGTGGTGGCCCGATGCCAACCGCAAATGCCACGGACCCGAACATTTCACGTTGGGTTGGCAGATACCAAAGAATCTTCGGAAGCGGAGATACACTGATGAAATTAAATTGAATGTTCCCGACATTTATGTCGGTAGCAGATAAATGAAACTTAGAGCCGAAAGGCTCTTATTTTTATGCACCGACTACCGAGAGAGGTAGCCGCTGACCGCAGACAGATGGCGGTAGAAAGGATAGAAGTATGGAAGCAGGAATTTCTACGCTTGGAATTACCTTCGGCTATGGAGTAGAAGCAACAGCCGGGGATAAGCCAGCATCATTCACGCAGTTGCACAGGATCAACAAACTCGGCGGAATCAATATTGAGCCGGAGAAAATTGACGCATCAGCCCTGGAAGATTTCACATCTCGTTATGTACAGGGCAGAGGTGACACGGGCGGTTCTTTTCCGGTTACAGTCAATTTTACACCAGAAACAAAACAGGAGTGGGCTTCTGTTATCACCGCATTCAAGGCGCTTTCCGGCGGCAAACGTATGTGGTTTGAAACGATCATTCCGGGATTCACCGAATCTTTCTTTGCCGTAGCACAGCCGCCGACAGCTATTCCACAGCCGGGCATTGACCAGAACGGTCTGCTTACGGTCGAAATGAATTTGACGATCGAGGAATATATCGGGATGGAAGAATCCGTAGCCTTTGCATAAAGGCATTTAGAAGTTAAATAACCAGAAATCGGGGCGGTCTAAGGACTGCCCCTTTCCCTATTAGATTAGGGAGAAAGGGAAAGGTAAAACAGGATGACAACATTAACGATCAATGGAACTGAATATAAGATCAAATACGGATATGAAGCAACAGCGCGATGCGGCGTTGTTGAAAAAGTAGACGAGTTACAGAAAGTTCTTGCGAAATCAGAAGATCTGAAAGTTGAGGACTTAAACAAAATTCTGCATATTCTTCCGGAGCTTTTGCTTGCTGGCCTGCAGAAATTCCACAAGGATGAATTCGGCTACGATTATGAAACCGAAGATGGTAAGCTGGCTGCATTAAATAAGGCATATGGGCTTGTGGATGATTATTTTGACGCTGATGATTCGGACATTACTGTCCTGTTCAATCTTCTCACGAATGAAATGGTTAATAACGGTTTTTTAGCACAGTTGCTCCGGAAGGGAGCAGAAGTCGAAGCGGCGCAGAAATCCAAAACTGCAAAGAAAGCTTCAACGGGGACTGCAAAGAAAGCCACGGCTTAACATGGAAAACGTACCGGTCAACGATACTTCCGTATTGGCTGATAATTACTAAAGGGTATGGAATTACTCCGGGAGACATCAATGAGAGTTGCCCTGCTGATTTGAAGCCATATGCCGATGCTTACGAAATGGAGACGAAACAGCACGATAGAGAAATGTGGATGTGGTTTGGCTCTTATGGGTTATCTGCCGTAGCGGTGGCAGTTGAACATTGCCTTGCAGGAAGAAAAGCCCATTCTAAATACATTGAAAAGCCAATTACGGAGCAATATTCTCAAAATGCTTCGCAAATGACAGAGGAAGAGTTGCAACGGCAACGCGAGTTATTTGTTGCAAAGCTGGAACTGATGAAAACGAATTTTGAAATATCACATCAAGACAGTACGGTGTCATAGCCTACTGCCTTTTACCGGCTACCGAGTGGATGGTAGTCGCTAACCTAAAAAAGTTATAGGAAGTTGGTGAGTGAATGGGCGCAGAAATTGACGAGCTCGAATTGAAAATTAAGGCGGATGCCGGTAAAGCAAGTTCATCCATAGACAAGCTCGCGGAGAGCATGGAGAATTTGGCGAAGAGCTTATTCGTCGATACCCAGAAACTTTCCAGTATAGCCACCGGAATGAGGTCGATTTCTGATGCTGCCACTGGATTTAAGGGTGGCAAGTCATCGGAGATTACGTCTCTGAACATAGCATTAAAGAAATTCAATGACGTTGATACATCGTCAATTTACGGAATTTCTTCGGCAATGAAGAACCTTTCTGCTGGCATGAGTTCAATGCAGGGGGTTAATGCGGACGGCGTTACCAACGTAGCGAATGCATTGTCTAAGTTAGGCGGGATCAAAGCAACAACCGGTACGGACAACCTTGTGAAAATCAAGGATGATCTTGCCAGGTTCGTTTCCGGCATGAACAGTGTCGGCACGCTCAATTTTGATGCTACCGGGCTGACGAATCTCATTTCCGGTTTGTCAAGAATGGGCGGCAAGGCATCCACGCAGGCTACAAAGAATCTGCCGACCATTTCTGCACAATTACAGAATTTTGTGCGGCAGATGAATCAGATCGGCTCGTTGAAGTTTGAAATGTCGGGACTTGGGGAACTGGTTACGGCAATTTCCCGGCTTGGAAGTGTCGCATCCGGTAGAGCAGTAACCAACATTCCACTGCTGGCGAAAAACCTTAAGGAGTTGATGGAAACTCTGTCTAAGGCTCCGGCGGTAAGCCAGAACCTTATTCAGATGACCAATGCACTTGCGAACCTTGCAAAAACCGGTTCTTCATCCGGGAGAGCGGCGAACACTCTGTCAAAGAGCCTTACGGGGTTCTCTGCATCCGCGGGTTCGGCAAAGAGCAGCAGTTTGAGCCTTGCATCGGCTTTCGGTAAACTGTACGCATCATACTGGTTAATTTTTCGGGCATTTAGCAAACTCAAAGACGCTATTGACATATCTTCTGCGTTGACAGAGGTTCAGAACGTTGTTGATACCACTTTTGGAAACATGGCTTACAAGGTGGACGAGTTTGCGGACAATTCCATACAGCAGTTTGGTATGTCCGAACTTGCAGTAAAGCAGTATGCAAGCCGATTCCAGGCTATGGGAACAGCTATGGGGATAAACAAATCCCTTATATCCAATGCAAATGCGGCACTGAACAAGCAAACCGATGGCTATATCGGGCTGTCTGATTCGCTGTCGGACGTTTCACTGAACATAACAAAGCTTACTGCGGATATGGCTTCATTCTATGATATGGAGCAGTCAGACGTTGCAAGAAACTTGCAGTCAATATTCACTGGTGAAACAGAGCCGTTGCGGAAATATGGTCTTGACCTGACACAAGCCACGCTCGAAGAATGGGCGATGAAGCAGGGGATTGACGCTGATATGCAGTCAATGTCCCAAGCCGAAAAGACCATGTTACGTTATCAATACGTCATGGCGAACACTACGGCGGCGCAGGGAGACTTTGCTAAGACTGCGGATTCATGGGCTAACCAAGTACGAATTTTAAAACAGTCATTCGAACAGCTTTCCAGCATTGTGGGCGGTGCGCTGATAAATGCATTCAAACCGTTTTTAAGCGCACTGAATGTTGTTATGCAGAAGGTAATTGCATTTGCAGAGACGGTAACAAATGCTCTAGGCGCTATCTTTGGGTGGAAATTCGAATCTCGTGGTAACGGAGTTGCGGATGATTGGTCGGATGCTGCCGGGAGTGCTTCGGATATAGAAGATTCTACCGGAAAAGCGGCAAAGAACATTGACAAGATGAATAAGGGCATTCGTAAGTTTGATGAATTGAATCTGATAACGACTGATTCATCGTCAAACGGGAAAGGTTCTGGTGGAGCTGGCGGCGCATCCGGTGGTGGAGCTGGCGGTGGTCTTGTAAAGACAGACACCATTTTCAAGGACTTTGAAAGCCCGATTAAAGACCTGTATCAGCTTGGAGAGTACATCGGTGACGCACTCACCAAGGCAATGAATAGTATTAACTGGAACAAAATATATAAGGGCGCGGAAAACTTCGGAAAAGGGCTCGCAGATTTCCTTAATGGGCTGATTTCTCCAGAACTTTTCGGAGCAGTTGGCCGGACGATTGCCGGTGCGTTAAATACTGCTATCTATGCGGCGTTATCGTTCGGGGATGAATTTGACTGGTCAGACCTTGGATTGTCTATTGCAACTGGGATCAATGAGTTTTTTAAGACATTTGATTTCACAGCGCTGGCAAGCACCATCAATGTATGGGCAAAAGGTATATTAGATACGATCATTACCGCACTTGAAAATACAGACTGGATTGCGATAGGTAAGAAGATAGGTACATTTCTTGCACGCATAGATTTTATCGGGATCGGTAAAAAAGTCGGTAAGGCATTGTGGGAAGCAATAAAGGGTGGCATCGAGTTATTCGCAGCATCTTTCTCTAAGGCACCTATTGAAACGGTACTGGTAACTCTTGCGGCATTGCCAAAACTTCTAAGCGCAATTATAAGTTCGAAGTTCGTGCAGGGAATCGCAAGCCTTGTGAGCGGGTATAAGAAGTTCGCGGCGTCGGCACTTACAGTAGTTTCAGCACTTGCAGGGAATAAAGATGCTGTCAATACGTTAAAAGATCAATACCCAAAATTAAATAACGCTGTAAAGGTTACCGGACAAGCGTTTAAAAATTTTCGATTTGGAATTGAGAACGGTAACTTCTTTACAGGAATGAATGAGGGCATAAAGACTGTTCGGACGAACCTCACCAATATGCAGAAAGGCATTATCGGCGTTGTATCCGTGATTGGAGAATTTGCGCTTGTGCAGGATGCATTCAAAGATTTGGCTACCGGATCCGGAAATTTAGTATCCTCGATAGCAGAGATCGCCGTAGGCGCAGGTGTAGCCGCCGCAGCTTTGTACACAGCATTCGGCCCAGCAGGGCTTGTAGTTGCAGCAATAACAGGTGTAGTTGCGGCCATAAAGGGAATAAATGATGCAATTAATGAAACAGAACTTGATTCTATGATTGAATCAATCAATACAAGCGGTGTTACATCGCTTGAATCCCTTGGTCGAGTAGCAACAGAAGCGTTCGGACAGATAACAGCGGGCGTTGACCAAACAAAAGAAAAACTTGGTTCTATTTCAGAAACAAGAGAGAGCATAAGCGGAACTGTATCAGAGATAGAGAACATAAAGACAGCCGTTGATGCTGGAGCATATTCCGTGTCCGAAAAAGTACCGGAAATGATAGCGCAGTTTCAAGATTTACTCACGCAGAGTAAAGATGTATTCGAACAGGAATACGATGTACTTGTTGGGAACATTGTGGGCGCGTGGGCGGATATTCTTACTGCGCAGGGAAAGTCAGTTCCGGAATATGTAGCCAGTTTACTGGAAATGACCAACCAAGGAAAAGCTGCGTATGGAGAGGTTGCAACATCTCTTGAGGGGCTGATACAGCAATACCAGAATGGACAAATTTCGGCAGAAGAATTTTACGCACAGTCAGAACCATTATTTGAGCAACTGAAAAATTTTAATTCGGACGGTTCGATAGATGAAACGGTTGCATCCATTAAAGATCTCGGCGGTGCGCTGGATATGTCACAGTACATGACAGACGGTGCGTTAGACACGACAAAATTCAAAGCCGCCATTGACGAAGTGGTAAAAACTGCAAATGACGGAAAAACGAATCTTTCATCATTGGGAGAAGAAAATGCGCAGACGATAAGTAATTACAAGCAGCAGTTGGAAGCGCTTGGGGTTGATATGGGGAGCTTTGATTTTGCTTCATTATATGGAGCAAGTGATGCACAGGTTCAGCAAGGGAAAACTGATATTGATACCGCCTACAAGGCGTATGCAGATCAAGTACAGTATTGCTTATTACAAGAGCTTCCGTCGCTGATCGAGCAAGCTACGCAAGATTACGACACAAAATTAAGCCCTTTCGAAAAAATCTTTACAACAAAAGAGGATTATGTAAATGGAGTTATACAAAAGTGGAAGGACAATACATTAACGCCAGCAATATCCACAATTCAGGAAAGTATGAATCAGCTTGGAATTGACGGCCAGACGTGGGGAGAGGACGCGGCAAACAAAATGACCGGTTCTCTGTTTGAGACGTTTACCGAAGATTCATATGAGGGAGTGCAACTTACCAGTACCACATTGAAAAGTGACTGGGAATCACAGTTAAAGACTTCTTTGAATGAGTTGGGACAGAGCATCAATGCCGAGGGATACGGGAAGCAACTGGTTGATGATTACAATACGCAAATCAGTAATAACGCATCATCTAGTGTAAATACGGTTAGTGAATGGAAAAATGACATCGATGGGGAAATTGGCGATGGAAGTTTGCCGAGCACAGCCGGAAAATGTGCAAGAGATATAATCTCTTCATTCAATACGGATGTAGCGAATAATTCCCAGTCATCAGTTACACAAATGACATCTTACAGGACAAGCATAGGAAACAGCTTTGCCGGAGTTAAAGAAGATTTTAAAGGGATCGGCGCAAATATCATAGCTGGTCTTAATGAAGGAATGAACTCAAAATTTGGTGAGGTTGCTACCACCGCTACAAATATTGCGAAAAATGTAAGCCAGTCAGTACGCTCAACGCTTGGAATACATAGCCCGTCAAGGGTAATGAAAGAACTCGGCGTTTATACGATGCAGGGCTTTCAGAATGGATTGGAACTCTTGTATCAGCCAATTACTTCTTCACTGGAGCAATTTGGTACGAATCTCACAGAAGCACCGTCTGTGGATATATCAAGTATGTACGGCGGTTATTCACCGAATCAGTTGGAAACCGGCGGCAATACATACTCCGCACTTGACAATAACACATACAACCGAGATAACGCGGAAACAAATGCACTGCTCCGCGAATTGATTGTTGCTGTAAAACAAGGAAGCACAATAGAGGTAAACGGAAAGACACTTGGTCAGACTGTACGGAAAGAAGCCAAAGAGTATTTTAGTAGAACAGGGAACCCGATGTTCGAATTTTAAACCGAAAGATTGAAACACTTCCTACGTTGTGGTATGATTTTTGTATCTAATGTGGGAGGTGTGAATATGAAAAGGGTGATAGTGGTACTGCTTGTGTCACTGGTACTGGTTGCTGGTTGTGGTAAACAGGGAAGCCAATCTGCGGCGCCTGTTGACAACAAAACGATAGATACTGAAAAAGATAGCTTGAAGCAAGAAATTGAAAACGAAGCAAAAACAGAAAATTATTCAGCGGAACCGGAAAATAGCACAGAAAAAGGGAATGTTATTTGCGAATCCAATAGCACTGTTGATGGAGAAAAGTTCATTGCGACACTGTATGAAAAAGAGAATGGAGCGTATGACATTTCTGTGCTTGGGTTAGCCGCAAATGAAGAAAAGGCAGCTGTTATGCTTGCCACTTGCAATGAACAATTAGCGAAGTTGTATGATGCAAAATTTTGCGAATCATATTCCGTATGTGTGTGTCTTGATGACAAATTGGCTGTGACAATGGTTAGTCATTATGGCAAAAGTGTTAGTGGAATCAATGCAGATGGCAGCGCTGTTTCCGGAAGTTTACCAGATTGGATAACCACAGACATAACAATGACAGAATCTGAATGCAATGCATATAATGATGAAGTTTTGAAAGCATTGAGCCAATTTGCTGATGAAATGCAAACGAACTTAAAATAATCCGGAAAGGAGAACACTCATGGGTAATTTAACCCCAAAAGCAAAAATGCGCTTGGCATTTGGAATTACAGATTTAGTGATCGGAGTAATGTTTTTGACTCTAATTCTGACAAGCAAAGGTGGAATTGAGAATAATTCAAGAATGATGTGTGTTTCTTGGCTCCTTGTATGGACTGGAGGGCTTGGAGTTCTCGGCACTAAAAAGAAAGGGTTTACTATTGCCGCAATAGTGTTTTATGTACTTGGAATACTTTACAATCTCGTGTGTACAATGCTTTATCCTGCGCATATCATCATTGCGGCAATGCTTATTATTTTCCTTGTGCTAATCTGCATAAGCCTATCAGATAAAGAGAGCTTTGCGAGGTGATTGGAGAAGCTATGAAGAAAAAGATTATACCGCTTTGTGTTTGGATTGCATTTACTGTGCTATATGTTTTTCTTGTAATGGATACAGGACGATCTGACGGCGCAAATACAAATTGGGCAATAGAAGATTATGTGGAGTATTACAATAAGGAGTATGTGGGGGCTAAAGGCTTAGCGGAAGGCGCAACGGACGCTTGGAGCTATTCATATTTTGATGATTTGGAAAAGCAATACAAAACCAGTCATGCTGAAATAGCTGGTTGTACAGTGGTTTATTTTGTAGTAACCATAGCGTGTTATGATGCTAGAATATAAATAGTACAAGCCAAAATGAGAAATTCCAAATACATATTA
>ERZ1034844.749-NODE-749-length-16812-cov-41.173957_pt1 | contig 16812 bp, 15 predicted proteins | sample MGYA00520594_ERZ1034844 | MGnify/ENA primary metagenome ERZ1034844 (study PRJEB33766, sample SAMN09781733) | gut metagenome | biome: gut microbiome | host: Homo sapiens | place: Madagascar | study: EMG produced TPA metagenomics assembly of the PRJNA485056 data... | reverse complement strand
CGTCAGCTCGTGTCGTGAGATGTTGGGTTAAGTCCCGCAACGAGCGCAACCCTTGCCGTTAATTGCCATCATTAAGTTGGGAACCTTAACGGGACTGCCGTAGATAATACGGAGGAAGGTGGGGATGACGTCAAATCATCATGCCTCTTACACCTTGGGCTACAAACGTGCTACAATGGCCACTACAAAGAGATGCAATGTCGCAAGGCGGAGCCAACCTCAAAAAAGTGGTCCCAGTTCGGATTGTGGGCTGCAACCCGCCCACATGAAGTCGGAGTTGCTAGTAATCCCGAATCAGCATGTCGGGGTGAATGCGTTCTCGGGTCTTGTACACACCGCCTGTCACGCCATGGGAGTTGGGGGGACCCAAAGCCGGTGAGCTAACCCGCAAGGGAGGCAGCCGTCTAAGGTAAAACCAGCGACTGGGGTGAAGTCATAACAAGGTAGCGGTATCGGAAGGTGCCGCTGGATCACCTCCTTTTAAAGAGTTATCTTTAAGTCGAGGCCAAAGTTATTTGGCAGAATGCTGTTAGGTTTGTTCAGCACAAAAACAAACAAAAAACCCGTATATTTCAAACCAAACGTTTCATACAATCACAATGAATACCAAATCTTTGAGTTTCTGTTCAGTCCAAATACAAAACAAGAAAGGTTATATACCTTTCTTTTTTTATATTTTTAACAATTTTCAACTTTGACAACAAAACAATTATTAGTTGATTTAATGTTAGCCGATAAGACATCTGAAGAAGAACTTCACCCCAATATGTCATTCTGATGCGGAGACAAAGTCGCAGCGAAGAATCTTGTTAAAAATTATCCAAAATGTTTTGATAAAGAAACAACAATAGAAAGAAAAAAGACGACTGAAAAGTCGCCTTTTTTACTTTTTATTCTTTGTTTTGTCCCATGGTCTTTTCATTATATGGAATGTGTGTTTCAGCCATTTCTTCTGGGTTAATTCCATAAACATCACCTTTTGCAAGTCCATCAATGTTGAGCCAGCCGCCTGCTTGAATTGTCATGTCTCCGCCCCAAGGTGCATCAAATGTGATTTCTTCATCAATTTGAATAAGTCTTCTTGGAGTTGCTTTTGTTAAATATTCTCCGTCTTTTTCTGTTGGAATATAACGTTCGTTAAATTCTTTTACTGTTGGTGCATAAACTTCTCCACCTGGATTGGTGACAACCATGAGTTCGCCATCATTTTTTACTGTTTGACGAGTTTCTTCTCTGAGTTGTTTTGTTTCCTTATCCTTTACAAGTGTGATAATCTCTTCGCCAGCCATTGCAGGACGAGCAGTGACAAGTGCCTTCTTGACAAATTGTTCTGCAGTTTTTCCTTCACGGAATAAATCTTCAACGTATTCACAAACATTTTCAATTCTTTTTGCCATAATCAAACACTCCTTTTTAATATGTAAATATATTATCAAAACGAAATATTTTTTGCAATAGTTACTTTTTTGTTTCGATTAAAAATATTCTGATAAATTTTGACATTTTTATTGACAAACATAGTTTAATAACATATAATAACAATCGTTCGTGATTCACTAGCTCAGTCGGTAGAGCACTTGACTTTTAATCAAGGGGTCCCGGGTTCGAGCCCCGGGTGGATCACCAAAATAACGCGTTTCTGCGTTATTTTTTTATCCACCGAGGCTCGGTTTTGCCTTGCAAAACAACTCCTTTGGAGTTCAACCCGGGACAATCCCGGGACGTCGCTTCGCTCCGAGAACGAGCCCGCTCCATGGCGGTCTCTTATACGTTCCCCGGGTGGATCACCAAAATAACGCGTTTCTGCGTTATTTTTTTATCCACCGAATGACAAGGGTGCTTAATGGCATGGGTTGTGGAATATATAATGTTATTTGATATTATAATATAATACACTTTATAACATAAAAAGTGGGGCAAAAAAGAATTGTGAAAAAAAAGTGAAAAAAATGTGGAAAAAGTGTGAAATTTGTTTGACAGGTTGTTTTTTTATGAGTAATATGAAGGTATAAATCAAATCAATGAAAAGCAGTTGGGGGCTAAAATTTGACCAGATTACATAACTAGATAGAATTTTAGTGAGCCCTCGCAACAGGGCTCACTGTTTGATTTATGAAGTAAATGGCATTTTTGCACAGCAAAAATAAAGTTTGCTTCCATGGGTTGCTTTTTTGAATTGCCCAAAACCTGTAGTCGATTAAGGAAGGAATTCCGATATGGTTGAGAGCAAAACACTCAAAAAAACGACTCAAAAAAGATCATTTAAATGAATTAAAAAGGAGATTAAAAAATGAAAACAAAGAAAATTTCATGGCAAGCAATTGCAATCGTAGTTTTGGCACTTGTTCTCATCGCATCAATCGCACTCGGTGTATCCGGCGCTTGGTTCCAAGATAGAGACACAGGAAAGAGTGATGCAACACTCGGACATGCAGTTAATGTTAGATTGCAAGACGTTGATGGCAACAATGGTGTCAAAGGTTGGGAAACAATGTATGATTCAACAAAGACTTATGCATATCCAGGAGATGTTATTGTTGGAACAACAAAACTTCAAATGGCTTCAACTTCACCAGCACTTATCAGAATGAAGGTTACACCTTTGGTTAAAGATTCAGCTGATACAACAAAAGTTGATGCAGACACAGCAGCAGTCGCACTTGATACGCTTGATGGAGTAACTTCACCAACATCTTTAACAGATACAGCAAACTTGAAGGCATATTATGACAAATTAATGTCAGAAGCACCAGTTAGAGGTAACTTCAAGAATGGAACAGAGGGAGATACAGCATTCGAAACGGCTTATAACACTTGGAAAGCAAAAGCAGATAAATGGAACCTCTTCTTGCTTCAAAACATGACAAGTGGTTTGAAACTTGACACAAGCAAATGGATTTTGGCAAAAGACGGATATTGGTATTATAACACAGTTTACGGGGCAATTGATGCAAAATCAGAAGCAACAGCAGCAACAATTGATTTGTTCAATGAAGCAAAATTAAGCGGATATCTTACAAACGAAGTTGCACAATGGAAAGTTACACTTAATCTTGAAGTTGAAGCGATCCAAGCAGCTCATGCAAACGAAGAAGGACATCCATGGTATGAAGCTTTGAAAGCAACAGAACTTGCACCTTTGAATACATTGGTTGGAACTTATAACACTGGAAGAAAACCTGCAGGAGCTTAATAATACAATCAAATAAAAAAGAAGGCGATTGCCTTCTTTTTTTGTGTTATAAAAGCTTCAGCAAAACATTGTTAATGTTTTTGTTGGAGTTGATGAATTTGCGAGATAAAATTTTATTTTGTTTCCCACGCGTTCAAAATGAGTTCCATTTGGTGTCAACCAATATTCTTGACAGTTTGATATGATTGACGTGTTTGCGATTGAATAAATTTTTGTGACTGGATCGATGTTTATCACGAGTTTTTTGATGTTTTTGCCAACTCGAAGAAACACAAAAATTTGACCATTCTCCATAAAATAGGCATTTGGATGAGTTCCAAACCCGAGTTCAAGTTGTTGAGGGTGGCTGCTATATTCTTGCCAGTTGAGTGACCACAAGAAAGAAGTTCCATTTTGCCTTGTGGTGACGCCATAGTAAATTGAGGAAATATCAAAGTTGTCCAATCTCAAAACGCCACAACAGTCAAAATTTTCTTTTGTGTCGTCCGAATCATGCAACAAGAAATTTGCGGAGTTGTGGTGTTTCATAAACATACAGCCAGATTCATGAATGTTTATAAAGTCGGGATATAAAATTCCGGACGATGAACTATTTTCGCTTGTGCACATAATCGGTTTTGAAACAAAACTTTCGATAAATGTGATTCCGTTTGGAGCGACCACATCATTTGATGCTTCAATATTGCTATAGAATACAATTCTTGAATTTGTTTCATCAGTTTGCATATTATGTGCAATAATTGATGGTTTGTCAGAAAAAACAACCTTGTTTTGTGTTTCATCAAAAGTGTGGCAAACAAAAGGAAGCGCAACATTGTAGTCTCGATAACCATTTAATCTTGCCGTTTGAAAAGCATTCTCTTCCAACGACAAGTTTTCATCAGCTGCTTGCATTGAAAAATATGGGGTTTTGTTGTTGTATGCCATTGTTGTCATAACAACATTGTTTCCGGCGGGGATGACGCAAAAGTCATTGTTGCGGGAAACGAATTGCACATTTGTTCCCCAAAGTTCAACTGTGAGAAATTCTGGAATGCAACAATTTGTTCTGCGGGCGGGCGTTTCGGTGTTGCGAAGTTCAATAATGAGTTTGTGTCCTGCTCTCTCTGACGAAGTGATATATTCAAAATCCACCGCATGGGTGCCACCTGCGGGGATTTCTTTTGTGTCAGAATAAATCTCTTCTTCGTCAAAAGTGATTTTTGCAGTTGATGTGATTGTTGTTGTGAACGAACTAACAGCATCAAATTTCACGCGAAACTTAAACATTTTTCCGCTTTCAGCAACAAACCCAATTGGACGCGGGAGCCAGCAAGTGTCACGATAAATTCGGTCTTTTGTCTTGTAGCAATCATAAGACCCGAGTTCGACCTTTTCTTCTGTTGCGGAACTTGTGGATTTGAGTTCGGCAATATCAGACTTTGCGGTTGCGACGTCGGTTTTGAGTGATGCAATGTCGGTTTGTGCAACAGAAGCACTTTGCGACAAAGCATCAAAACCGTCCGAAAGTTCTTTCATTTTTTTACGCAAACGATTGATGTTTTGTTCATTTTGGTCAATTTGAAAATCTTGTCGATTTTCTTGCCTTTGTTGATTGATATTCATTTTGTTTTTCTCCTTATTCAAAAAAAGAATAATTGCGACCCACTCGCAATTATCCACAACAATAATAAAGGTTGATGACATGGAGTTGCAACATTCCGTGCCAAAAAGACACCACAAAAACAAAAGGAAAAATATTATGAATATTCAAGAAGAAAAACGAGTTTGTTTTGATGTTGACCAAAACAAACAAAAAAGAGTTTGTTTTGATGTTGACCAAAACAAACAAAAAATCAACTTTTTGTTGAAAAAAAACAAAGAAAACGAAACTCAACAAACCGAACTTAACCAAAAACTTGCCACTGCCCAAAGTGACATCAATTCACTGTCATCTGCAGTTGAGACTCTCCAAAACGCGAACACAGGCGAAGAAAAAATCGAACTTCTCTCATATGACATATATCGAAATCGTGATGTCATGTATCGCAACAATCATTGGAAACCAACAACCATTGTTTTTTTATGTGACCCAGGAGCAAAATTTAAACTTCATATTTGGTTCACGATCAAAGGAGATTATCCCAAAAGCATGCCGGGGACAGCAACGACAACAATCAATGTTGATGGTGAAGAAGTATTGTCAAAATCGCAAGATTTTGAAGGATCATTTACTCAAGATATTGAATACACTGGATTTTTTTCTTCAAAACAAAAGGTGCATAAACTAGTAATTAACACCACAAACACTCGACCAACTGTCGGAACCGACTTTTCAACGAGATCTGATATGATCAATGTGGAACTTTGGGGAACAAATGTGATATTTTTAACCAGAAAAAATGACTTTCATGTTTTTCCTGGAGATACTCAAGTTGCAATGGCAACAAGTTGTATTGATGAAAAAACAAGATTTTGCATTCAAAATGCAGATCAAGATCTATCATTTGATAAATCAAATTTTCGTACTATGGTATCGTCACGTGTTGATTTGTTTACTAATCAGACACGTCCATTTATTACTTATTATATGGGAGAAAATGGAAATCCAGTTTATGACACAAAAGCATCATTGATTGTAAAACATTTTCCTGCAGTTATCGACGAAATTAGATGTGGAATATATTGTGATATAACAACATCACAAACTAATCTTCAAAGCCCATTGTTGGATGTGGGAGAATGTTTTATGCTTTGCCCAATGCTAACAAATTCAGATTTAACTACAAACAAAGCATTTAAGTTTATGGCAGTAAAGGAGAACTTGCCTGTTTTTCTTGCTGACTGGACAAGATTATACATGCAATTTTCAGTTGCAGATGAAAAAGAAATTATAGACATAAATGGAGCGGTGCGATTTGAAAACAACTCATCAACTGCTCCAATTGTTTGCATTGTCACTTTGGAAGATGGAAACAACTATCTTTTTGAACCAAAAGACTATTCTCTGCCAAATCCCCCAAAATATAAAATTGGATTTGGAACAAATATCAATGCCTATGCAACAACAGAAGGCATAAAAATTTTTATGCGAGTCGGAAAAGATGTCAAAATGTTGCTTGTGAACAAAAATCAATCCACTGGAGACTTTGAAATCACAAAAAAAGAAATTATCAAAGACATTCAAGAATATTGGCTTGCTCCAAATGGAACACACTTCGAAAGAGTTGGAGACAAAATATATTATTTCCTTCAAGGCTCTGCAACTCCGCAAGCCACGTTTACACTTGACATATAACAAAAAAAGAGGCACAAATGTGTCTCTTTTTTGGTTAATAAATAATTATGCTTCTTTTCTTCCTGCATTATATTTCTTAACAAGTGTTTGCAAATCTGATGGCATATCATTCATCCAATCTTCATTGTTAATTGTTTTACCGTCAATAGATACAAGATTTGCTGCTTGGATTGCTTCAACTTCCACTGTGATAACAATTGTCCAGTTTTCTGCTGCATTGTTAACTGTTGTAGGAATTGAAACACCGTTTGCAAGAAGTGGAATTTCTGTGAGTTTAACTGTTTCAGTTGTTGCTGTCAAACCTGTTGCTTCTTCAGCATTAACAATTTTGTTGTAATATCCGAACTTTTTGCCTGTTTCTGCTTTTGTCCAGCCATCTGAAAGAGTCATACCTTTGTTCAATTCTGTTGTCAAAGCATTGAGTGAAACTGTTGCTTCTGCTTGCCATTTTTCAAGCATTGTAGTTGCTTCAACCCATTTTGCCCCTTCTGTTTCTGTTGCTGGAACAAAATAATTCAATTCGCCGTTTTTGTAAACAGCTGAAATTTTATCTTCGGTCATCTTTGTAATGTAGTCTGTGTTTACTTCTGTTGTCAATGCATCATCAGCATAAACTTTTGCGGAAACATTATATCTCAAAACAACTGGTGTTGTTGCCGAGCCCAAGTAAACTGTTGTTTTTCCTATAACATAATCTCCTGGAAGTGCTCCAACGAGATTTTTTTTGTAATATTGTTCCCATGAAACTGGATCTTTGCTTGTATCAGGATCTTTCAATCTAACTGTTACTGCTTCAGCAAATTTTGCTTGAGAGTCAGCATTGTCTCTGTCTTGGAACCAAGCGCCGGATACACCGAGTGCGATTGATGCGATGAGAACAAGTGCCAAAACTACGATTGCAATTGCTTGCCATGAAATTTTCTTTGTTTTCATTTTTTAATCTCCTTTTTAATTCATTTAGGCGATCTTTTTTTGGGAGATAAAAATGACCTCAATCCCTTGTGGCAAAAGGGGATGAGTGGTTTGGGGTATTGCGCGATACATTGTCATTTTAGAACATGCACAAAAACAGGTGCAACAAAGTGTGCCAAAAATACTATTTTTCCTTTGTGTGTTTGAACTTTGTCGAATTTTGGGGTATACTAGACTTATGGAAATTGAAATTATTCAAGCAATTCAAAGTATACATTCAAATGTTGTGTTGTTTTTGACAACTTTTGTGTCATATTTTTCAAGTTGGATTGGATTTGTTTTTATTTTGATTACTTTTTTGTTGTTTGCGAGGTTTCGATACGCACTCACTTTTGCTGTGACAAGTGGGCTTGTGTCGGCGGTGGTGAATATTGTCAAAGTTATTGTTCAGCGTCCGCGACCTTGGGTGGAAAGTGAAACTGTTGCGAATTTGCTTGAAGCGAGCGGATATTCAATGCCGAGTGGTCATACAGCAAATGCTGTTGTGATTGCGGTGTTTTTGTGTTATTTTTTCATCCGCACATTAAAAAACAAACCGCTCAAGATTTCGCTTTGCGTGTTGAGTGGGGTGTATGTTCTTGCCGTGATGTTTTCGCGCATGTTTTTGGGGCAGCACTATTTGTCTGATGTGTGTGTTGGGTTTTTGGTTAGTGGTTTGATTTCGGTGGTGGCGATTGTGGTTTATGACAAGTTTATTCGACCATTAAATATTAAAAGAAAGAGAAAATAACAACCCAATCACTTTGACATATTTTTTGTTTGATATATAATTAGGGCATGAAAATTGAACTTATTACGAATTCGGCAAATGATACGATTGAGTTTGGCAAAAGCGTTGCTCGTGCAGTTGAAAAAGGCGCTGTGATTTCTCTTGTTGGAGATTTGGGGGCAGGGAAGACGACTTTTACAAAAGGCGTTGCTCGGGGTCTTGGAATCATGGACAATGTGACTTCGCCAACTTTTACAATTCTCAACGAATATGCGGGGGAAGAAAAAAGGCTATATCATTTTGATTTTTACCGCATTGAAGACCCAGACGAACTTGTTGAACTTGGGTTTGAAGACTATTTTCCAAGCACTGACGGGTTAACCATTGTTGAGTGGGTGGAAAAAGCACCAAGCGTGTTGCCAAAAAAGTTTTATCAAATTACATTTGAGAAGATTGATGACGACAAACGAAGAATTGTTTTTGAGGAAGTCGTGAAATGAGAAATATTTTATGTTTAAACACTTGTTTTCGTTCAGCAGAGATTATGGCAGTGGGCGAAAGGGCAGAATTTGAGCGAGTTGACGCAAATTGCAAGCACTCTGAACACGTGTTGCCAGAAGTTGAAAAAGTGCTTGAAAGGGCAAATTTGGGCGTCAAAGATGTTGATGTGCTTGGCGTTTGTGTTGGGCCAGGGTCTTTCACTGGAATTCGCATTGGTGTGGCACTTGTGAAAGGTTTTGGCTTTTCGAGAGATTTGCCTTGCGTTGCTTTTAATTCCTTTGAAATTATTGCGGAACAATACTTTTTGCAAAACTCAAACGCCAACGAAGTTGTTGTTGTGCTTGACGGACTGGGTGGGTTTGTCTTTGTGTCCAAACTTGAACGCGGGGGCAAAACTTTGGTTGACCCAACTTGCTTGAACCAAGAAGACATGGCAGAGTTTATCAAACAAAATTCATGTGAATATGTTTGCCACGAAGACGACAAAGACAAGTTTGCGTTGAAATCCGTTGAACTCACACAAGCGGCTTATGAAAATGTTTTGAACAGAAAACTTTTGGCTGGAAAAACTGTGTCTTGTGCTGAAATTTCTCCGCTTTATCTGCGCAAGAGCCAAGCGGAAGTTGAATTGGAGAAGAAAAATGAAAATAAGTGAGTTTTGTTGGGAGGATATTGCTCCGGTCTTTGCCATTCTTGCAACCGAAAACAATGGCGCATGGACATATGAACAACTTGAGCATTCGTTGAAACTCGAAAATGTTATTTGCTATGTCGCAAAAAATGACGACAAAGTTTTGGGATTTGTTTTGCTTGAAGAAACCCCATACGATTTTGATATTTTGGAAATTGTTGTCGACCAAGAACTTCGCGGGCGTGGGATTGGCACAATGCTGATGAAAAGAGTCCTTGACTATGCAAAACTTACGCACAAAGAAAAAGCAACACTTGAAGTTGCTTCTGACAACAAAAGTGCAATTATGTTTTATGAAAAATTTGGTTTTTCTCAAATTGGTATGCGAAAAAACTATTATAAAAACGGAAATGATGCTTTGGTCTTTCAAAAGACGTTTATTTGAATGTTTGTTCTTTTTTGGAGTCAAAAAAGAACAAAAAAACCTTTGGGGCGACGCAAGCCCCAAACCCCGGCGCCCTTGGCGGAGTGGGGCAAGAGGACAACTCGGACTGCGAATAAAAAGAGGTTTTGTAAACTAGACAAAACCTTTTTTCTTTTTATTCTTGTCCTCATGGAAGCATAAACACAAAACAGTGTCAAGTGTAAAATGAATTTAAGAACGATGTTCTCAAACACTTGACACCCTTTTGTTGTTTATGCAAGTTGGCTAACAAGAAGAGTTAAGGCAAAGAATGCCTTAACTCTTTAAAAAATCAAAGTGAAAATTCAAAATCTTGCACGTGGCATTTTTTCATTTTTGTGATTATTGAGTGCTGTTTATTATTTTAGTTTTGTTCTTTGTTTTGTGCTGGAATTGAGATAACTTAATATTGCAGGAGAAGAATAGTGATAAGCGTTTTTGTGCTTTTCATTATTTTTTGTTATTGCGGATGCCACGAGATTGTCAACAAGTTCGGAAAAACTCATTTTGTCAAACAAATAGTTCGCCATTGAACCAGGGATTGTATTTATTTCGTTTACATAAATCTTTTGAGTGTCGCGGTCGACCATAAAGTCAATTCGAACAACTCCATCGCAATCGCAAGCAACAAAACTTTCCACGGCAAGTGCTCGAATGAGTTCTTTTTGTGATTTTTTTAGTTTTATGTCACTTTCTGAAATGATGCGTTTTTCGCTTTTTTTGGGACGCGAAAGATATTTGTCAGAAAAGGTGAGTATGTCGGATTTGGTTTGTGGCTCTTCAAGTGCACTTGTAATGATTTTTGAGCCGACTTTGAGGACCGCGCAGTTGATTTCCATAAGATTTTCAATGCTTTTTTCAACAACAACAATTTTATCAAAATTGAATGCCAAATTTAGTGATTCTTCGAGTTCGCTTGGGTCGTGACATTTTGAAATGCCGATTGAACTGCCACTGCCAGCGGGTTTTATGATGAGCGGATAGCCAAGTTCTTTGGCGCGTTCATAAGTTGATTCTTCGTCTTCTTCAAATTCTCCTCTTGTGAGAGAAAAATGCTTTACAATCGGAATTTTGTGGCTCAAAAATATGTCTTTCATGACTTTTTTGTTCATGCAAACAGCAGACGAACAAACTCCGCATGAGGAGTAGGGTATGTCGCTCATTTCAAAGAGTCCTTGCAAACTTCCGTCTTCGCCGCCAGCACCATGGCAGCAAAGAAGTGCAAAATCAACTGGGATTATGCGTTTGATTTTTGTTCCCCTCAAAATTGCCGCTCGCTTTTCTCCGTCAAGGATAACAAAGCGTGAAATACCTTTTTGATTTGGTGAGAAATCCACATAAGAGTTGAGGTCAAAAAGTTTTTCGCCGGTGTAAAACAAACCTTTTTTATCGATATAAGCAGGGTATATGTTATATTTTTTTCTGTCAATCACACCAAGTGTTTGAATTGCTGTTATGATTGAAATGTCATGCTCGGCACTTTTTCCGCCGAAAAAAACAAATAGATTTTTTTTCATAGTGTTTTTTATGAAAATACAAAAAAATATGTGCTTTTGATGTTCTTTTTCGATTGCGAAAAAGAACCAAAAAGCGTGGGGAGTTGCGATTCTCCCCACACCCCACGAAACGCCCTTTGGCAAATAAGAAGAGTTAAGGCAAAGAATGCCTCAACTCTTGTTTAGTTTGATTGGTTGTTAATGTTCGCTCGATGCGCGTCTAGTTTTAGGTGTAATTGTCGGGAAGGTCGTTTTCAAACAAAACAACATCGCCTTTTTGCAAGATTTCTTTGAGTTTGATTTGGGCGTGGTCAAGAGTTGGAGCGGTAAATATATTTTCAGGGTTCATGCCACCCTCGGTCAGTCCTTGAACAAGGCTTTCTTTGTTTGTTTCGTTGACAACGATTGCAATGTCGGCGGTTTTGGCGATGTTTTCGCCGAATTTTTTGTTTTCCTCAAACTCTTTGTTTCCAAGTTCAATAAGTCCTGGTGTGACAACGATTTTGCGGCCAGAAAAGAGAGCTAGTGTTTTGAGAGATTGGACGGAAGACTCTGGGCTTGAATTATAAGAGTTGTCGAGAATTTTAACTCCGTTGCTGTTGATTAGTTCAAGTCTGTGAGCAACAGGTTTGAGTTTTGAAATTCCTTTTGCAATTTGAGCATTTGTTAGTTCAAGTTTTTTTGCCATTGCAATGCACATGAGAATGTTTGTGACATTATGAAGACCAATCAGTTTTGTTTTGCAAGCAATTTCTTCACCATCAACCACCGCAATAAATTCCGTGCCGGAAGAAGTGGTTTTGATGTCTTTTGCATACACGTCGCAAGTTTGGTCTTCAATGCTTGTGAGGGAGTGAGAAACGGCACAAAGTTGTGCGAGTTCTTTGCAGATTGCATTGTCCGCATTAAAAACAGCATGGCCATAAACTGGAAGACTTTCAATCAATTCATTTTTTGTTTTTTTGATGTTTTCAATGCTGCCAAAAGTGTCAAGATGTTGAGGTGCAACTGAGGTGAGAATTGCGTATTGTGGGTGAATAAGATCGCAAAGTTCTCTTATGTCGCCAACTTGTCTTGCTCCCATTTCAGCAATCAAAATTTGGTTGTCTGGTTTGAGATAGTCTAGAACAACTTTTGTTAGGCCCATTGTTGTGTTGAATGAATATGGGCTGATGCAAACTGAATATTTTTCGCTGAGAATTGTGTTGAGAATATATTTTGTGCTTGTTTTCCCATAACTTCCTGTGATTCCAATTTTGATGAGAGTTGGGAATTTGCCAAGCTTTGCTTTTGCTCCTTTGAGATATTTGAGATTAATCAACTTTTCGAGTGGGATCATGATGAAATGGCAAATTGGAACAAGAATGGAAAGCAAAATTGGTGTGATTGCAATAATAATATAGCGAATATGAGGAAAATAAACATTTGAAACGCACAAAAGCCCAAAATTAACAATTAGATTGACGAAAACAAGGCAAGTGATGAGTCTGTTCATGCGGTGAGTTTGTTTGAGAGGTGTCTTTTTTGGTGCAGTATACATTCGCTTTATAAAAACGCCAGAAAACAACGCGTAAAACACAATGCCGGCATATGAAGCGTAGTGCTGCGGTTCAAATCCGTCAACCACAGAAATAAAAACAAGCATGCAAGCAAAACTGAGAAACGACAGCATGAATATCCTTGAAAAATATCTGCCAGGTGTTTTTCTTAACCATGCGTTATAACCATATATTTTATATCCGGATAGTTGCAAAATTTGAAGAAATTTATATCCCGTGAAACAAAGCAAGGCACTGTTTAGGAGTGTGAGAGCAATCGAGATATATAGATGTGGATTTGTTGCCGAAAAAAATTCTGCCATAGGTTTATCCTTTTAAAAATGATTTGCTTATTGCGACAAAACGGTAAAAATCTTCAAGATAAGCAAAATGTCCACAATTTTCAAACACAACAAGGGCGCTGTCTTTGATTTTTTTGTTGATTTTTTTTGCCATATAGAGAGGCGTTTCTTTGTCGTCTTTTCCAAAAATTATCAGTGTGGGACAAGTGATGTTTTTCAGCAAGGGAGAAAGGTCTTCGTTGATTATGTTTATGAATGTTTGCTTCATGAGCGGAGAAAGCTTTTTGTAATCAGATGAAGAATAATCTCTTGTTTTGAGCCCAAATTTTTTTGCGAGTTTATATCGTTTTATTCGAATGAATTTCTTCAAAGAAAATCGAGGTTTCACACCCGCACTGTCCACAAGTATAATTTTTTTAACACTTTCATTATAACGATTAGCAAATTTTATTGCAACTCTTCCACCAAAGGAATGGGCGATAATATCACAAGTTTTTATCTTTAATTCGTCAAGAATGTGCTTTACGAGTGCGACATAGGTGTCATTATTCCAAACCTCATATGGTTCCTCGCTTTCTCCAAATGGCGGAAAATCAAAAAGAAGACAGCGGTTTGTGTCAAAACTTTCTGCAACGATTTTAAAACTTTCAATGCTTCCACCCCAGCCGTGCAGAAACACAATCCAAGACCCTTTTTCTCCCAAAACCTCATAGTTTATGTAAATATCTTTAAATTTTGTTTTCATAAGGTTTTATATGCGAGAGTGTCTTTTTTGTTGTTTGAGGAAACATATTTGTTTACATATTCACCATAATCAAAATTTTCATCAATATAGATTCCGCCACCTTTGCCTTGTCTGCAAACAATGGGAATTCCTGCAAGACAAAGTGCGTCAATATAACGATAGATTGTTCGAGGGCTAACTTCATAAACCTCGGCAATCTCTTGTGCGGTGCGTTTGCCTTTGAGCAACTGAAAAAACACTCCAAATATCAAAAATTGTTTCATTTTTTCTCCTTTCTATGGGACTTAAAGACCCATAAATCTACAATTCTTTCTTATTATAGCACAAAAAATAGGCTTGTCAAACATATGTTCGAAAAACCTAAATTTTTTATTTAATGAAATGTTTATGATGATATTTATTCAACTGTCACGCTTTTTGCGAGATTGCGTGGTCTATCAGGATTGATTGATTTTGAGATTGAAATAAAATAACTCATCAGCCACAAAGGAACAATTGAGAGAATTGGTGCAAGTTCGGTTTTGACATAAGGAAGCGAAATTATGTTTGAATGAGCAAACATGTTGTCGAGTGTTGTTATTGTGAGAGCACTTGCCCCACGCGAAAGTGTTTCATTTGTTGCGTTTTCAACTTTTGAAGCAAGGCGTTTTTCTGTGCTTATGGCAATGACTTGCACACCTTTTTCAACAAGTGCCAATGTGCCGTGTTTGAGTTCGCCAGCGGGCAGGGCGGAGCAATTAATATATGATATTTCTTTGAGCTTGAGCGATGCTTCGCAAGCGGTTATATAGTCATAGTTTTTCCCGATGAAAAAGACATTTTTTGTTGATTTAATTTTGTTTGCAAGGCTTTGAAGTTCTCTGATAAATGTTGATGACAAAATTTTTTTGATTTGATTTGATAGTTCCTTGATTTGTTTTGTTGCCTTTGTGCCTTTTCCCGAAAGCATATTTGCCAAAATGTAAAATGCGGCACATTGATTTGTGTATGCCTTAGTTGAAGCAACAGCAATTTCAACTCCTGCGTGAATGAGAAATGTGATGTTTGCCATTCGGCTGATGGTGGAGTGAGCAGAATTTACAATGGCGACACTCTTTGCATGTTTTTTCTTTGCTTCAATCATTGAAGCAATCGTGTCAGCGGTTTCGCCACTTTGACTAACAAATATGCAAAGCGTGTGTTTGTCAATAATTGGCGGATTATATTTGAACTCGCTTGCAATGTGGCAAGAAGCGGGGACATGCAGTTCTTTCTCCAAATATTTTGCCCCAACAAGACCAGAATGATAGGCAGTTCCGCAACCAACAATATAAATTTTGTCAAATTTACAATTCTTTATCGCTTCAACTTTTTTTGTATATTCCGTGCTTTCAAAAGCGTTGCATAGTCGTTTCAAAGCACAAGGGGTTGCATATATTTCTTCCAACATGTGATGCGGATAGGTGATGGCTTGTGAAGATTGTGCACAATCAAATTTGACAGTTTTTTTTGCCACACGTTCTCCTCGGAAAGTGAAAAAATCAAGTTTTCCGTTTTTTGCCACGCAATATTCGTTTTCTTCAAAAATATAGTAGTCTTTGACATTTTCAAAAGCAATTGGGTCACTTGCTGCATACACATTGTCGCCATTTGTCGCAACATAGAGTGGACTTTTCTTTTTTACCAAAATCAAAGTGTTTGGAAATTTTTTGCTAACAACCGCAAAAGAAAACGAACCCAAAAGTTTGGAAACAACTTGTTGGATTTGCAGATTTAAGTCGAGAGCGGAATATTTTTCAAACAGAGCCGCAACAACTTCGGTGTCTGTGTCGGATTGAAAAGTATATCCATCACTCAAAAGGTCGTTTTTTAGTTCGGCGAAGTTTTCAATAATCCCATTATGCACAACCGCCCATTCTTTGTTTGGACTGATGTGTGGGTGAGCGTTTTTTTCTGTTGGCTTGCCGTGGGTTGCCCAGCGGGTGTGCCCAATTCCAATACATGAATTTTTTCCAGTTAATTTGTTTTTTAGGTTTTCAACTTTACCTTCTGTTTTTATAACATCAAGGTCATCATGAAATATTGTTGCAATGCCGGCGGAGTCATAGCCCCGATATTCGAGTTTCTTTAGCATTCCAAACAATGTGTTTTCTGCATTTTCGCCAATGTAGGCAACAATTCCACACATAACTTTCTCCTGTATATTGAATTTTATGCATGGTCACAAATTAGTGTTAAAAAATGAGTGCAATAAAAAATGGCACCAAAGTTGTGCCATTCAAAGGAGATTAATACGCTTTTTTGCGCACGCTGATTTCGGAATTCAAAAGCCGCATAAGTCTTTTTCGCTCAATCCGCTTTGCTGAATGTTCAATCGTGAGTTGTTGAACGCCTTCCCAGAGAAATACCCACGAAACAACTTCGCAAGCACATTGAATGAGCAGGTGAAATTGATATATGCAAGCAACCGCATAAACTGCGAGCAATCCAACACCGATAAAAAGAAAGATGAGAGATTTGATTAGATTGCGTTTGAGCCACCAGTCGCAAGTTGCAAGTTTGTCTGCATAGTTCATTCTGAAAGTCTTTTTGATTTTTGAAAAGTTTTTTCTGTCGTCTTCGTTGACATAAATGTTGACTTTGAGTTTTTTGTTTAGGGGAATGTTGTTTTCGCTTTCCATAATAAAGTTGTTGAGCTCGCCATTCATAACTTCATCGCCACGAACAGAATATGGAGAAAAGAATTCGTCAGAACTGTTGACTTCGACTTCAATGATTGCTTTTCCGTCAGTGCTGAAGTCAACCGTCTTTGCGTATTCGATTTCTTCATCAATAATGTCGTCCATGTTGTCGTCAAAATTCATTTTTTGTTTTTTCATACATTCACCAAAACTAGTATAAATAAAAATTAATTAATTTGTCAAATAAAAAATTAAAAAAATATAAGTATTTTTTTAAAAATATTTTATTAAATTAAATAATTATTTTTGTTAATTAATTTTATTT
>ERZ1034844.748-NODE-748-length-16820-cov-4.392842_pt1 | contig 16820 bp, 17 predicted proteins | sample MGYA00520594_ERZ1034844 | MGnify/ENA primary metagenome ERZ1034844 (study PRJEB33766, sample SAMN09781733) | gut metagenome | biome: gut microbiome | host: Homo sapiens | place: Madagascar | study: EMG produced TPA metagenomics assembly of the PRJNA485056 data set... | reverse complement strand
CTGTTTACAAAGTTAAATTCGGTTGTGACGCGCTATTTGAAGCTGCCGGTATCATACCTTGGCAGTGTTCCTCAGGATATGTATCTTAGTCAGTCTGTCATGCAGCAGCTGCCGGTTTCTTTAGCCGCGCCCAATGCAAGATCGACCAAGGCATATCAGGAGATTGCGCAGGTTTTGATGTATGGGGAACCGTCCCTTGTGACACCTAAAAGAGGAATGGCAGCTTTTTTCTCACATATTATTACGAGAAAATAGGATAAGGATATCCTAAATAAAGGAGCAGATTTATGACATTAACGGAATTAGTCAAACCCGGTGAAAAAATTGACATTATGGCTGTCGAAAGAGCTATTTTAGGTAATTCATCTGATAAAAAGGTATATACGTCCAAAATATATGATCTGATAGAGGATAATAAGCTGGAAATCCTGATGCCGATGGAAGGTTCCAAGCTGATCCTGCTTCCAAGAGATGGTGAGTATCAGTTTTGTTTTTATACAGAAAATGGATTGTACCAGTGTTTTGTAAGGATAGCGGACAGGTACAAAAGCAATAATGTGTATATTCTGTTAGCTGAGACAACTTCTCCGCTTGAGAAATTCCAACGCAGGGAATACTATCGTTATTCCACGTCCATCCCGTTAAAAGTAAGGACGTTGATGGATGAAGAGCTGAGAGATCTGGATAAGGATGTATTTCATATTCAGAATGGACTGATCATGAAAAAATGTGAAATCCGGGATATCAGCGGCGGCGGTATTAAATTTTTGTCAAAGACGGCCTTCAAGGTAGAGGATAGGGTGGTACTTTCTTTTTCTTTGCAGGTACATGGAAAAGAAACCGTGTATCAGCTGATAGGAAGAATATTAAGCTGTCGGAAGCTGGAAAACGATAATGATGAATATGAGCATCGACTGATGTTTGAAAAGATCATGAACCGTGAAAGAGAATCCATTATTCGTTTTATTTTCGAAGAGGAACGAAAAAAACGCAGCAGAGCCCAATATGACAATAAAAAAATTGATTAGCAGGTGATTTTGCACTTATGAGTAGAAAGAGTTGTGATATAATGAAACAAGACAATCAGATTGTTGTCATTGCCAGTTCAACGGGAGGTCCAAAGGCGCTGATGCGTGTACTGCCTAAGCTGCCGGAAAATCTCAATGCACCGGTTCTAATTGTACAGCATATGCCTGCCGGATTTACCAGATCTTTATCAGACAGACTGGATGCGATGTCAAGTCTTCATGTGGTAGAAGCAGAGGATGGCATGACGGTCAGGAAAGGATATGCTTATATGGCAAAGGGAGGTCTGCATATGGAGTTGAAGTGCAGGCATACCGGTGATGAGCTAAGGCTGTTTGACGGTGATCCCAGAGAGGGTGTAAAGCCATGTGCCAATTATTTATTTGAGTCATTGGCAAAGAGCGGGTATCAGCAGATTGTATGTGTGGTACTTACCGGTATGGGAGCGGATGGCAGGAACGGCATAAGATATTTAAAGGACAGCAAGCCGATTGTTGTAATAACACAAAACAAAGAAACGTGTGCCGTTTATGGAATGCCGCGTGCTGTTGATCTGGCCGGATTGACAGACGAAAGTGTGCCGCTTGACAAGGTGGCTGAGACAATAACAAAATACGTGGGGGTAATGAAAGATGGATGTTAGTCAGTATCTGGAGATCTTCCTTGATGAGACCAAGGAGCATCTGCAAAATTTAAGCGATCAGCTTATGAATCTGGAGCAGGATCCGGAAAATATGGATACCATTAATGAGATTTTCCGCGCTGCCCATACCTTAAAGGGTATGGCGGGTACCATGGGATACAAAAGGATGCAGAATCTGACCCATGACATGGAAAATGTCTTTTCTGAGGTGCGCAACAATACACTGAAAGCAGACGAAAATATGATCGATCTGTTATTCCAGTGTCTGGATGCATTGGAAGAATATACAGAAAATATTCAAAACACAGCAGATGAAGGAACCAATGACAATGAGCATCTGATCAAGGCATTAAACGAATTTCTGGATTCCAGAGAAGGTGCTGCTGCACCGGCCAAAGCCGCAGAAAAGGTAAAAGAAGCTTCCAAGGAAGAACCGGCTGTGGAAAGTAACGATGCATCCAAAGAAAAATGGAGAAGCATCGCATTTTCCGATACGGAAACCATGGTACTTGCAGAGGCTAAAAAGCAGGGGAAAAATGTATTTGGCCTGACCGTTTATGTACAGGAAACCTGTATATTAAAGGCTGCACGTGCATTTTTGGTATACAAGGCATTGGAAGAGCTTGGAGAGACCGTGATCTCCGTACCGAGTGCACAGGATATTGAAGATGAAAAATTTGATTTTGATTTCAGTATTATTTTTATAACGGATGCCGATCTGGACAAGGTAAAAGCTACTGTTATGAATGTATCCGAGATTGAAGGCTGTTATATTGCTCCGGTTGAGTTATCCGAGAAAAAATCCCAGGAGGAGCAGGCCGGCCGGGAAAAGACAGATGAGACGGCTGTAGCACAGACAGGTGCCATGGCTGCTTCTTCACAGACCGCTGCCAAGGCTGCTTCTTCACAGACCACTGCCAAGGCTGAAAAGAAAGCAGTCGGCAAACCGATCGTCAACCGAACGGTCCGTGTAGATATCGAAAAACTGGATGTACTGATGAATCTGGTAAGTGAGCTAATCATTGCCAAAAATTCACTGGTTTCAGCAGCACAGACAGAAGGAATTACCACCAACAGCAGTGTCAATGAGCCGATCGAATATCTGGAAAGTGTAACGACCAATCTGCATGAATCCGTCATGAAGGTAAGAATGGTACCTATTGAATCGGTTGTCCAGAAGTTTCCCAAGATGATCCGTGATCTTTCCAAAAAGCTGGACAAGAAAATGCAGTTATTTATGTCAGGTGAGGAAACAGAGCTCGACCGTACTGTGGTAGATGAGATCGGAGATCCTTTGATGCATCTGCTCCGGAATTCTGCAGATCATGGTCTGGAATCGGCCGAAGTCAGAAAGGAACGCGGAAAGCCGGAGGTGGGATCCATTTTCCTTGATGCATATCAGGACGGCAACAACGTAGTCATCGAAGTAAGAGATGACGGTAACGGTATTGATGTGGAGGCTGTTAAGGCCAAAGCTGTTGAAAAGGGCAGGATCTCACAGGAACAGGCAGATGCCATGTCTGATAAGGATGTTATTGATCTTTTATTCCAGCCAAGCTTTTCAACCTCTGAAAAGGTTACCGATGTATCCGGAAGAGGTGTTGGTCTGGATGTTGTCAAATCCAAGATCGAATCTCTTAGCGGTGATGTTGAAGTAAAAACCAAGCTGGGTGAAGGCAGTACCTTTATTATCCGTCTGCCCCTTACACTGGCTATCATTCAGGCTCTTATGGTTGAAGTCGGCGGCGAAAAATATGCGATCTCGCTTGGCTCCATCCAGACAATCGAAGATATTGCTCCCAATGAGATTAAGTTTGTACAAAATGAAGAAGTGATCAATTTAAGAGGCGATGTGATTCCACTGATCCGTTTAAATAAGGTATTGGATAATGAGTCTGCCAAAGGCCCGGATGACAATCTGATCGTTGCCATTGTGAAAAAAGGCGATAAGCTGGCAGGTCTTGTTGTTGATGAACTGATGGGCCAGCAGGAAATTGTTATTAAATCACTCGGAAAATACATAAACAAGAGTAAAGTTATCAGCGGCGCAACCATCCTGGGTGATGGTGAAATTGCATTGATCATTGATGCAAATGCGTTGTTGTAAGAGGGAGGTTGCACATGGAAGGAATACAGGAATCCTATGAGACAATTCAGTACATTGTTGTAAAGTTCGGCGATGAACAATATGGTATCAACATCAAGTATATTGACAATATAGTCCGTATGCAGAGGATTACCAGAGTACCCAATGTACCGGCATACATAAAAGGTGTGATCAATCTGCGTGGAGAGGTGGTACCGGTTGTATCCCTGAGGATCAAAATGGGACTTTGCGAGGATGAGATTACAAAATTAACAAGGATCATTATTATCAAGCTTGACAATGGGGAAGTTATCGGTGTACTGGTAGATGCAGTCAAAGAGGTTGTTACACTGGATACCAGGGAAATAGAAAAGGTTTCTTACGATTCGGGGGAAGAGAAGACCAATTTTATTTCGGGAATCGGAAAAGACAAGGAAGAATTGATATCCCTGTTTGACTTAAACCTCGTTTTTTCGGAAAAGGAAAAGGCAAATTAAATCTTTAATTTGCAGACGAGAGATTGGATGGGCATATGCAGGATTTTAATTTGAACAATTCCGATCAGTATTTTGATGTTTTAAAGGAGATCGGAAATATTGGTGCGGGAAATGCTACGACGGCTCTGGCACAGCTTTTGCAGTGCAAGGTAGACATGAAGGTGCCGCAGGTAAGGCTGCTCAATTTTTCAGAGATCGGAGCGGCAATCGGCGGAGAAGAACAGCTGATGACAGGTGTGTATCTTCTGGTAGAGGGAGATATTACCGGAAGTATGATGTTTTTACTGGAGGAAACAGCTGCGCACAATCTCGTTTCAAAGCTGATGAATGTTCCGCAGTCAGAGGGTGATTTTTCAGACATGGAGCTGTCTGCGTTAAAAGAAATCGGAAATATTATTGTAGCGTCCTATCTCAATTCGCTTTCAAAGCTTACAAATCTGAGAATCACACCTTCTGTGCCGGATTTGTGTATTGATATGGCAGGGGCTATCTTAAGTGTACCGGCTATTGAATTCGGTGAAATTGGTGACAGGATTTTGATGATACAGACGGAATTTACAGACGAAATGACCTTAAATGGCTATTTTATACTGGTACCGGATCTGGAATCTTATGATAAAATACTGACAGCATTAGGTATGTAAAATGAGTGAAATAATAAAAGTGGGAATGGCAGATCTGAATATCTGTAAAAGTCCGGACGGGCTTACAACACTGGGCTTGGGATCGTGTGTCGGAATCGCCATGCGGGACCCGATTACCAAGGTTGGCGGTCTTGCTCATATTATGCTGCCGGACAGTACGGCGATCAAAGACAATTCCAATCTCCCGAAGTTTGCGGATACAGGAATTGTGGAACTGATCGACCAGATTGTCAGGGCCGGAGGCTCAAAGGCCAGGCTTGTAGCTAAAATTGCCGGTGGTGCACAGATGTTTGCGTTTCAGAGCAAATCGTCCATGATCAAGGTAGGCGAAAAAAATGTCATAGCTGTCAAAAAGAAACTGGAAGAGCTGAAAATCCCGATTTTAGCGGAAGATACAGGGGAAAACTATGGACGTACGGTTATTTTTTATCCGGAGACGGGAGACTTTATTATCCGTGCAGTGGGTAAACCGGAAAAGGTGATTTAATATGGGAAATAAAAAGAGATTTCCTCTGGCACTTATGCTTTTGGCCGGTGCGGTTGCAGGTGTGATGCTATATCGGAAGGATGTCACATTATTGCAGTTTTTATGGGGGCTTTTGATTACAATTATCGTATTTTACATCATTGGCAGGGTGACTGTTTATGTGATAGACCGGTTTGACAAAGAAAATGCAGAGGCAGAAGAGCGTAAAAAGGCCGAAGAAGAGGCAGAAAAAGAAAAGGATGGTTCTGTGATCGAAAAAGAAACGACGCCACAGACACCGGAGGCATAGGAGATGACGGTCGCACATGGATGAGGCAGGAAAGAAAAGGTTGTGGCAGGACTATCATCGTTTGAAGAGTCCTGAGCTGAGAGAAAAACTGATAATTGAATATGCGCCCTTAGTAAAGCTGGTGGCCGGACGGCTCAGTATGTATCTCGGATATAATGTTGAATATGACGATCTGGTTGGATATGGCGTGTTTGGTCTGATCGATGCCATTGACAAATTTGATATGTTAAAGGATGTCAAATTTGAAACCTATGCCAGTCTGAGGATCCGTGGTGCAATCCTTGATCAGATCCGAAAAATGGACTGGATTCCAAGGACGATCCGACAGCGCCAGAAAAAAATCGAGACGGTCATGAAGGAAATTGAGGCATCAAAAGGACGGAGTGCTACCGATGAAGAAATTGCCGGCGCACTTGGTATTACCGATGAGGAATATACAGACTGGCAGTCGCAGATGAAGATAACAGGCATTGTCAGTCTCAATGAATATATTGAACAGGGTGGACCGGAATTAGTCGGAGACAGGCAGCGCAATGCCGGATTTGAGATGCCTGAGGAAGTTGTTGAACAGGTAGAATTAAAGGAAAAGCTTAAAGAATCTCTGGAAGTACTGACGGAAAAGGAGAGAAAGGTAGTTGTACTTTATTATTATGAAGATCTGACCTTAAAAGAGATCAGCCATGTAATGGAGGTTTCCGAATCAAGAGTGTCCCAGTTACATACCAAAGCCTTAGTAAAAATGAAGACAAGATTGGGACAGTATATGGGGGTTTTATCAGATCGATAGCAAAGTTATGAGGGAGGTAACGGATGAACGCTTATTTTCAATTGGTCGCCGAAGGAAATATGACGGCAGTACGTCTGGTGCCTGCCACAGACGGAGGCGATAAACTGAATATCAACGAGATGATGGATTACCTGCATCTCAAAAAAATAGATGTACAGAATATCAAGCAGTTATATCAGGTTGCGTTAAATTACGATAAAGAGATCGTGGTGCCTGTCTGTGACAGTGTGTGTCTGCCGCAGCAGGAAATGATGACGGTAAAGATATCGGATGACAGAATGGAAGCCGTTGCCAGATTTTATCCTCCAAGCTCTAATGGCGGAAGCTATCGGGATAAAGGTGATGTGATCGATGATCTGAGGTTTCATAAGATCACATACGGATATGATGAAGCTGTGATTGAAAAATATCTGCAAAACCGCAGCTACTGTACAGATATCGTCATAGCCAGAGGGACAGCACCGATACATGGTACAGATGCTGTGATCACCTATTATTTCAATACGGATTTAAAAACAAGACCTTCGCGAAATGAAGACGGTTCCGTAGATTTCTTCCACCTAAATACCATTAATCACTGCAAGACCGGAGATGTTCTGGCAAGCCTGAAAAAAGCTGAGGAAGGTGTAAATGGCACAACTGTTTATGGTGAGGTCATCAGACCGCGCACGATCAAACACCTGGTTTTAAAGCATGGCCGCAATATAGAGGTATCCGAAGATGGCTGCGAAATGAGGTCTCTGATCAATGGTCATGTATGTCTGACCGATGATAAGGTCTTTGTTTCCGATGTATATGAGGTCGAAAATGTTGGTACAGCCACCGGCAATATCGAGTCTGAAGGGAGTGTACAGGTCAATGGAAATGTACAGGCAGGATTTGAGATCCGGGCAAAGGGCAATGTTGAAGTAAGAGGTGTTGTGGAAGGTGCTGTGATCGAAGCCGGAGGCGATATCATTATTGCACGGGGCATGAACGGAATGGGAAAAGGAATTCTCAGGGCCGGAGGACGTGTCATTCTGAAATTTGCGGAAAATGCCACCATAACGGCTGCTTCCTATGTTGAATCCGAGACCATTATGCATTCGACGGTAAGTGCCGGTAAATACGTGGCGGTAGATGGAAGAAAGGGCTTCATTGCAGGAGGAGTCGTCCGTGCAACCGAAAAGATCAGCTGCAAGACATTGGGGTCTCCGATGGGAGCCGATACGATTGTTGAGGTTGGAGTTAATCCGGACAATAAGCTACGTTATCAGAAGCTGCAAAAAGAATTGATGGATTCACAAAAGAAGCTGGCACAGATCCAGCCGGTTTTGATCAACCTGAGCAATAAGCTGCGTCAGGGTGAAAAATTCAATCCGGACCAGATGAAATATATCAAATCCCTGGCTGTCATGAATCAGCAGATGACTGCGCTGATCGAAAAAGACAAGGAAGAGATTTTGGTTTTAGATGCGGCAATGGAGACGGAAGGTCAGGCCTGTGTCTGTGTATCGGACGAAGCCTATGCCGGTACCAGGATTTCCATTGGGGATGCTTCTCTGGTATTAAAAAATTCAGTGAAATATTGTCGTTTTATCAGGGAACGCGGTGATATCAGAATCACCGCTTATTAGGAGGTCATGATATGGCAATCGGAATGGTTGAATTTCAGGGTACAATCCAGCGGACGCAGGATTTTTCTGTAGTCAAACACAATGAAGATATGAAAGCCGGAGTTGAGCAGGCCAACTTTCAGATCCGGGCTGAAAAAAAGGAAGATGAAAAATTCAATCAGATTCAGCAGCAGGATAACTCACAAAAAAGTGAAAACCGGTCTGATCCACGGGAAAAAGGCAATAATGCCTATGCCGGAGACGGTGGCAGAAATCGGAAAAAGCAGAATGAGCAGGGCGATGGAAAAGTAATACGAAAGGGAGTTTCTCATTTTGATATGTCTGTATGATCACTGACAATACATGAGAAAACTGCCGGTAGGAAGCGGAGAAATAAAATGACTGGAATGGAAATTGCACTTTTAATATTAGGAATTCTTGTTTTTATCGCAAGCTTTATTGTTCCTGAAACGATGAAGGGGCAGATTGAAGAAGGAAGTCCGGTTTCCGATGAAAAGATCAGGGAAATGGTGGATGGACAGCTTCGCGTAGCTAAGGAACAGCTTCAGGATACAACGGATGAAACGATCCAATACGCAATGGAAAAAGCAGAGCGGTCACTGGAACGGATTACCAATGAAAAAATCACGGCTGTATCCGAATTTTCAGATACGGTACTTTCCGATATCAATAAAAACCATCAGGAAGTCATGTTTATGTATGACATGCTGCATGACAAGCAGAAGAATCTGAAGGAAACCGCAGTTATGGTGGATCAGACCAACGCCAAGGCAAAAGAGATGCAAAATGAACTGGAGCTTGTGACAAAACAGTTACAGGATGATGCAGAAAACAGAAAGTTAAAGTCTGAAAAAGAACCGGAGCCGGTACAAACCGATAAAGCAGCAGATTCCGGTGACAGCTTTGAAAGCATCGATCTCGTAAAAGGAAAGATTACCGATAAACCTGCAAAAAAGACAAGGAAAAGTACCAGAGCTAAAGCAGAAAAGATCATCGAACCGCTTGCAATGCCGGTGGTTGGTGACAGTGAAAATGCCGGAAACAACAACAATGACCGCATCTTGGAGCTTCACAAAAAAGGCAAGTCCAATATTGCAATTGCCAAGGAGCTTGGACTTGGAGTCGGAGAAGTCAATCTTGTTATTGATTTATTTGAGGTGATGTGATCATGAAATTGAGATATTATTTACGAGGTCTGGGAATTGGTATCGTGATTACGGCGCTTCTTATGGGATTTACAAAGACTGCCACAAAAGAGACACTTTCCGATGATGAGATCATTGCAAGGGCGGAGGCACTTGGTATGGTGCAAAGCAGCGTGTTGTCCAGTGATCTGAATCATGAAGAGCAGGGAGAGGATGGTGTTACCGTGTCCTACAATACCGCTCTGGATAAGTCGGATATTGCAGCATTGCCTGATAGTGCAGGTGCAGATCAGACAGAAGATGCGGCAGGTGTGGTAGATACAGAGGCTACAGACAAGACGGCTGATGCGGCAGGTGTGGTAGATACAGAGGCTACAGACAAGACGGCTGATGTGGCAGACAATAGTACCAAGTCTACAGACACAACTGATAAGGTAAAGAATGATACCACAGTAACAGATGATGCTGATAATTCAGGTACAACCGGAGCCACAACTATTACCGTTACGATCAACAGCGGTGACGGATCCGATACCGTGGCAAGACGACTGACTGAGCTTGGTGTGATTACGGATGCCGGAGATTTTGACCGGTATTTGTGTCAGAACGGGTATGACAAAAAGTTAGCTACAGGCAACCATGAAATCAATGCTGGTGCGGGCTATCAGGAAATCGCCGAAATCCTGATCAAAAGAACCAAATAATGAAATTGGAAATAATGAAATTGGAAAAAGAGCTTGAAAAAGCTCTTTTTTTATGATATCATCAATCTGTTGTGAAAAAATGGGTGGGACAATTCTGCCCAATAAACACGTATGCGGATTGAATGCCGGTGCTTTGTTAACGCCAAAGTGGCAGGAGAGTTGATGCATGCGGAAGAAAATTAACCAAATGGAGGGAATAAAAATGGGCGTTATTTCAATGAAACAGTTACTCGAAGCAGGTGTTCATTTCGGACATCAGACAAGAAGATGGAATCCTAAGATGGCTCCGTACATCTACACAGAGCGTAATGGTATCCACATTATCGACTTACAGACATCTGTAGGAAAAGTTGATGAAGCATATCAGGCAGTCAGCCAGATCGTTGCAGCAGGCGGTAATGTACTTTTTGTCGGTACAAAGAAACAGGCTCAGGACGCTGTTAAGACAGAAGCAGAGCGTTGCGGTATGTTCTATGTAAATGAAAGATGGTTAGGCGGTATGCTTACCAACTTCAAGACAATCCAGTCTCGTATTGCAAGACTGCATGCTATTGAGCAGATGGCTCAGGACGGAACTTTCGAAGCATTACCCAAAAAGGAAGTTGCTCAGTTACAGAAAGAATGGGATAAATTAGAGAAAAACATCGGTGGTATCAAGAACATGACTCAGATTCCTGACTGTATCTTTGTTGTAGATCCCAAGAAAGAAAGAATTTGTGTTCAGGAAGCTCACGCTTTAGGAATTACTTTAATCGGTATGGCTGATACAAACTGTGATCCGGAAGAACTTGACTTTGTTATTCCCGGTAACGATGATGCTATCCGTGCCGTAAAATTGATTGTTTCTACAATGGCTGATGCTGTTATCGAAGCAAAACAGGGCGATGCAGCAGATATTGAAGCAGCAGAAGAAGATACAACAGAGGAAGCTTAATAATAAGTTACTGTTTCCGTTTTCATAATTATATTGACAGGAGGACATAATCATGGCAATCAGTGCTTCTATGGTTAAAGAATTAAGAGAAATGACCGGCGCAGGTATGATGGATTGTAAAAAAGCCCTTACCGAAACCGATGGTGATATGGATGCAGCCGTTGAAGTGTTAAGAAAAAGCGGTGCTGCAAAGATGGAGAAAAAGGCCAGCAGAATTGCAGCAGAGGGTATCTGCCGTGCAGCAATTACAGATGGCGCAGGTGTTGTAGTAGAAGTCAACTCTGAGACAGACTTCGTTGCTAAAAATGAAGTTTTCCAGGGATTTGTACAGTCAGTTGCTGACAAAGCTCTTGCATCTTCATTAAAAGGCGGCAAGGACGGCGAAGATATTGAAACTCTTTTAGATCAGGCCGGCCTGAAAGAAGAGTTGGTTGAGAAAACAGCTACAATCGGTGAAAAATTATCTATCCGTAGATTTGAAAGAGTTGAAGGCGATATCGTAGTATCTTACCTTCATGCAGGCGGAAAAATCGGTGTATTAGCTGCCGGAACCGGTGCTAACGATGATGCTGCCAAAGAAGCCCTTGCAAATATTGCAATGCAGATTGCAGCTATGAATCCCCAGTATATCAGCAGAGCTGATATGGCAGAGGAAGAGGTTGCCAAGCTTCGTGAGATCACGGTAGACAGCGCATTAAATGATCCTGCATCTTTACCGAAGCCGATCTTAAACAAACTGATCGAAAAAGCAAAAGATGGCGTATGGTCAGCAGAAGATGTTGCTATCTATGAAGATAAGAAATCCAATATGCAGTATTTATTCAACTTCCTTTCCAAGGAAGCTGCTGCCCAGTTAGTAGAGTTAGCATTAGCTGACAAGGATGCAATCGCAGGAGATAAGATCTTCAATGGTCTTGTTGAGGGTCGTGTTTCCAAACAGCTTAAAGAGATCTGCTTACTTGATCAGACATATGTTAAAGCAGAAGACGGCAAACAGTCTGTAGCTAAATATTTACAGTCTGTAAATAAAGACTTCACAATCTCTAAATTCGTTCGTTTCGAAGTAGGCGAGGGTATGGAGAAGAAAAACGAAGACTTCGCTGCAGAAGTTGCTGCTCAGCTTGGCTAATCATTAAAATAGTTTTATCGTATTTACATTCGACTCACAACATTGCATGTAAATGAAATATACCCCGGAATCATATAGATTTCGGGGTGTTTTTATGTCAGCCTTTTTTAAAGAAATCCTCCGGCTGTTGTGAGGTCCGGAATTGATGAGGTGTCTGGCCTGTATATAGTTTGAAATATTTGGAAAAGTGGCTCTGGGAAGAAAAGCCCAGATAGGTCGCAATCTCACTATAGGTATAATTGGTATAGATCAACAGGTTTTGGGAACGGGATATTTTTTCACGGATAATATATTGTGAAATGCCGATCCCCTCATTTTTTTTAAAAAGATGAGACAGATAATCCGGATTGTAACCGAATTCAGAGGCCAGTGTTTCTACCGAGATTCTGTCATGTAAATGGGAAAAGATATAATCCTTGCATTTTTCGATGTGGGGATTTTTTTGTTTTTCTTTTTCACTTTGTTCGCGGGTTTCTTTAACCAGCGCTGTATAGTGATATTCCATTTCATAGAAAAAATATTTGGATACCGAATCCATTTCGTCAATCTGCTGAATATAGGAATCACTGAGAGAGTAGGCAATTTCCGGAGATAAGCCTCCTCGCATGGCAGATCTGCTCGCAAGCGTGACCAGTACGATGCCGAGATTTTTCATATTTCTGACAGGATCTTTTGATAAAATGCCAAGCTGTCCCGAGTAATCCTCGGCCAAAGCGTTTTTGAGAGCTTCCAGATCACCGTCTTCAATACTTTTCTGTTCCCTGACTTCCTGACTGTAGGGATTGTGATGAATGGTATTTTCCTGATTTTCAAATACTAAATTGGTATAGCGCTTATGAAGTTCTAAATGTATATCCTGATGCGCCAGATTGTGCATGGATATGTCATTGCCGGTCAGGTTATTATCCGAATAAAGATTGTGTAACATTAACAGGATTTCGGATATGTTTTCGATGGTTACAATCGGAATCTGGTCGGTAAGACCGGAAAAATCATACCGGGAACCGGTATTGGTATGACATAGTCTGACCGGGGAGGAGATCCGGAACGGACCGATCAGAAATCCAAAGTCCTGTGAAGATGGGCATACCAATGCATAGCAGATATCGTTGTACGAAAAAAATAAAGGAATTTTGTCCATGATACATTGGTTTACATAATCTGAAATCAACTCCTGCGTGATAAAGGTATCGGAAAAATCCGGAATATCGCAATAAGAAGCAAGGATATGGCCGGATGCATCAATCTGATATAAAAAGGTGTGCAGGCTGTGTGAAATATAGGCTGCCAGAGCCTGGATATTGCGGATTGTATGACTTGGGAGGGTTGTATTAGAAATTGGATTGGAGATTGGATTGTGTGTCATAATGGGATACCTCGTTATTTGTGATGCTATTTTAATGTTAGTATCAGTATATCATGTTTTGTACGAAAAACACATAAGAAATATGATATTGGCATAAGAAAGGTGATATAGAATGTGTGATAAAACGGATAAAATGAATATATCAAATGAGATATCTCTAAAATGGCCAATGAGAGAAACTACAGATACAAAATATAAAGAATAGAAAGGGCAGATACATGAAAGTAAATGTTAAGGTAAAAGGTGTCAATCTTGGAAACTGGCTTGTACTTGAAAAATGGATGAACCCGGCATTGTTTGAAGGAACGGATGCAGAAGATGAATACTGGCTTCCCAGGAAGCTTTCCAAGGAAGTATATGAAGCAAGAATCAAGATCCACAGAAGTGAGTATATCTCGGAAAGAGATTTCGTAACGATCAAATCATGGGGATTTGATGCGGTCCGTATTCCGGTTCCTTACTTCATTTTTGGAGACAGAGAGCCGTTTATCGGTTGTATTGAAGAGTTGGATAAGGCTTTTAACTGGGCAGAGCGTTATGGCTTACAGATTTTGATCGATCTTCACACAGCACCCATGGGACAGAACGGTTCCGATAACGGCGGTATCTGTGGTGTGTGCAGATGGGCACAGATCCCGGAAGAGGTTGAATTTGAGCTGAGCGTTTTGGAACGTCTGGCAGAAAGATACGGTAAGAGAAAAGGACTCTGGGGAATTGAAGTATTAAACGAGCCCGCATTGGAAAAAATCTGGGCAACCATGGATATGCAGAGCCGTTATCCCGCAGCAGATGTCAAGATGGCAGAGGGAAGCAACGCGATTTCCTATGAATTTATCCGCAAGTTTTATCTGGATGCATTTGACCGTATCCATCCTCATATTGCAGAGGACAAATACATTGTGATTCATGATGGATTTGAACTGAATATCTGGAAGGATTTTATGCAGGAAGATAAATATGACCACGTCGTACTGGATACACATCAGTATCTGATGATGGCTGAAATGTACGGATGCGAACAGACCGTGGACGGATACCTCGATTATATCAAAAACCGTTTTGCAAAAGAGATCGCTGAAATGCAGCAGTACTTCCCGGTTATCTGCGGTGAATGGTGTCTGTTCAATTCTTTGGCATGCGGACATGATACCAAGGGTGGTCAGAGTGTATTAAACGGCATCGACGGAGAAGGCGCAGCTGTGATCAGCGATGAGAAAAAAGCTGAGATCTATCGTGCCGTTGCAAAAGCACAGGTGGATGCATGGAACTGTGGTTCCGGATATTTTTACTGGAGCTATAAACTGCTTACAGATACCATCAATACACAGGGATGGATCGGCTGGGACAGCTGGGATCTTGGAAGATGTGTTGATTTTGGATGGTTCCCTGTAAAAGATTGTTAAGGAGGAAGATGAGATGGAGAACAATACAAATGTGAAAGTAGATTCCAATGTAAAGCTTTCATTCTTGGAAAGATTTGCATATGGTATGGGAGATTATGCAGGAAACCTGGTTTATTCCGCTATTTCTGCATTCCTGTTGGTTTATTATACCAATGTAGTCGGAGCCAGCGCAGCCGCTGCAGCTTCTATTATTGCAATTTCAAAAATTTTCGATGGTTTATCAGATCTGGCAATGGGATATATCATTGACCATACACACAGCAAGCTTGGAAAAGCACGTCCTTGGATCGCTCGTTTATGTATTCCGCTTGCAGTATGTACCGTTTTGATGTTCAGTGTTCCTTCAAGCTTTGCAGGAACTATCCAGATCGCTTATATGTTCTTAACATACAATCTGGTATCCACCATTTTCTATACAGGAATTAACGTTCCTTATGCTACCATGAACGGTCTTATGACTACCAACCAGTACGAAAGAGGTCTTCTTGGTAACTTCAGAAACTTACTTGCTACAGCAGGTACTATGACAATCAACACTGTTGTATTAAAAATGACAGCTTACTTCGGTGGTGGAGATGCCTATACACAGAAGGGCTGGAGCCTGACATTTGTTGTTCTGATGATCGTATTTGTTATCATTAACTTCTTTATGTTTGCCTGCTGTAAAGAACGCGTTGTAGAAGGCGGACAGGACGAAGAAGGCGGAGCAAAGAAACAGGAGGTTTCCTTCCTGAAAGGCTTAAAAGGTCTTGTTGTAAACAAATACTGGGTACTGATCGTTGTCAATATTTTTGCTATGTACTTCATGATGTCATGCTTCTTTGGCTCTGCTGTATTCTTTGTAACATACAATGTCGGCGATGACAGCAAATACGCTATTATTTCCAACTGCCTCTCACTGGCACAGATCGCAGGATTATTTATCACACCTTTCTTAATGAAGGTATTAAATAAGAGAAAAGTATTTATTGCCGGAATGAGCTTTGCAACCTTAGGTTTCATTTTAAGTGGATTTTCCGGAGATGTGACATTCCAGTGTGTATGTTCCGTGATCAAAGGTCTTGGATTTGCATGCGGCGGTGCTACCATGTTTGGTATGCTTCAGGATGCAATCACCTATGGTGAATGGTACAACGGTTACGGTACAGCCGGAATGGGTAATGCAGCATCTTCCTTCTGTATGAAGGTCGGCTCCGGTATCGGAACAGCAGCTCTTGGCTGGATCCTTGAAAAAGGCGGCTTTGACGCAGCTCTTGCCACACAGTCAGCAAGCGCATTAAATGCTATTACTGTTTCCTTTGCATGGATCCCTGCCGTATGTGGCGTGATCTCAGTTCTTTGCTTAGTTGCATTTGACCTTGATAAAAAATATGATCAGATAGTTGCTGATCTGAGCGTAGGAAAACACAGAACAGACGCAGAATAATATATCCGTATGACGGAAAAGAAAAGCTTTGTATGAGTAGAAATGAGGTGACATGGTGAGTTTGTTACGTTGCAATGATATTTTATTCGGAAGTGCATATTATCTGGAGTATATGCCGGAGGACCGTTTGGAAAAAGACATCGCGATGATGAAAGAAGCGGGTATGAATGTCGTAAGGATCGCAGAATCTACATGGAGCACATTGGAACCGAAAGAAGATGTCTATGACTTTTCATTTATCGACCGGGTACTTGAGATTGCTAAGAAAGAGGATTTGTGGGTAATCATTGGAACACCGACCTATGCAATTCCTTCCTGGCTTGCAAAAAAATATCCCGAGGTCATGGTATTTGATGGCAAAAAGAGGGCAGATTACGGACACAGACAGCTAATGGATATTACCAATCCGGTATTCTTAAAGCATGCTGAAAAAGTGATCCGTGTACTAATGGAGCACGTCTGTGATAACGAGCGTGTGATCGGATATCAGATCGACAATGAGACAAAGCATTACCATGTTGCCACAAAGCTTGTACAGGAACGCTTTGTAGAATATTTAAAAAAGAAATTTGTGACGACAGATGCCTTAAATGATGCCTTTACCCTTTCTTACTGGAGCAATTCCATTCACGACTGGG
>ERZ1034844.747-NODE-747-length-16831-cov-7.709466_pt1 | contig 16831 bp, 2 predicted proteins | sample MGYA00520594_ERZ1034844 | MGnify/ENA primary metagenome ERZ1034844 (study PRJEB33766, sample SAMN09781733) | gut metagenome | biome: gut microbiome | host: Homo sapiens | place: Madagascar | study: EMG produced TPA metagenomics assembly of the PRJNA485056 data set... | reverse complement strand
CTACTGCGGTGAAGGAGGCGAACAACAAGACTCTTGCTGATACGACCTCTCAGATTGTAGCTGCAAACGAATCTCGTAAGGATGCTATTGAGCAGCAGTATCAGCAGAATAAGCGTTCTATTCAGGGACAACAGATGCAAATGGAAGCCGAGAAGTCTGCTGATACTGCTAACGTTGTAGCTGGTGTGGCTGGTACTGCTGCTAATATCGCTGCTTCGCTTGATAGTGGCAGTGGAAGCAGCAAAGCTCCTAAGCGTCCTGACGTGGCGTCGCCTACCGATACTGACATGGCTAACTTGGATGCCAAGGTTGGTGCGGCTCCTAACCAGCATCAGGTAGCGAGTGACTTGAATAATATGGTTGGTGACAATGCACAAAAAAAAATCAAAGCATAGCCTATGAAAGCATCAGATATGTTACGTAACAACAATGGCTTGAAGACTACACAGAGTGTAGTCTTCAAGCAACAGGGTGGTGTGGATGCTGCACAAAAGGCGAGTCCTGAGCAGATGAATATGAACACCGCACAAGCTATGTTGCAAGGGAAAGGGGAACAACTTGCTCCTACAAAGGATGCACACGAACAGGCTGCAAGGATGAACCAGCAGACTGCTGAGGGTATGCTTAATGGCTCTATACCTACAGACAAGCCTTCCGTGCCTATCGTGAAAAAGGAGGAACAGAAACCTCAGCCTAAGCAGCTATCTTATGCAGATATGTATAAGATGCTGAATCCTGAGCGTGAGGAGACTGCTGAACAGAAGGCGAATAGAGAGAAGAAGGAACGTACCAAGGCTCGTATTGCTGCACTGGGTGATGGTCTCCGTGCGCTCTCTAATATCTACTTCTCTACTAGAGGTGCCAAGGTGGTACACAATCCTGACTCGGACATGACTAAGGTTGTGAATAAGCGCAAGGAGTATATGGATGCTCAGAGAGAGAAGAATCGGGCGGCATGGCTGGCTGGTTATCAGAGGGCGATGGCTCTTGATGAGGAAGCTCGAAAGAACGACCTGACCCTTGCAGAACAGATGAGGTATCACGATATGCAGAACGAAAATAATAAGACAAAGAACGACCAAGGACAGCAGAGAATTGATCAGGGTCAGCAGAGAATCGACCAGAATCAGCAGAAGATTGACTTATCGAAGTTGAAATATACAAATGATGCTGAGTATAAGGATAATCAGTTGAAGATTAGGAAGATGCTTGCAGACGGAAAGATAAGCCATTGGGCTGCTCAGGATGCACTCGCAAGACTTCGTGAAGGAAGAATTGCTAATAAGGCTCAGAAATCTTCTGGCGGTAACCAAACTACTGCTGGATATTGGTATGAGTACTATGACCTGATGGACACTCCTGAGGGGCAGAAAAAGATTAATGAACTCAAAAGAAAATTGAGAATCAAGAATGTCACTCAGACTAACGTGAGATACATCATGGATAGATTGAAGGGTAGAAGTAGTTCTACTGGAGGTGGTGCATCATCTGGTGGCGGCAAGCATACGACACATAAGGCTGGCGGTTCTTCTTCGGCTGGTGGCAAGAAGAAGACTGGCGTAAAGTGGTAACAGAATTGGTAACAAGAATTTGGTAACAAACAAATATAATTATCATGGCAGAAAGACCATTATACACATTATATAAGAATCTGAAAGCACAGAACTATGATGTGCCTAACGATTACAATAAGTTTGAGAGTGCCCTGACCAGAGACGGAAAGAGCGGTGCAGATAATAGACATGCTATCTATGAGAACTTGAAGGCTCAGAACTTCGATGTTCCTGATACTTATGAGCGTTTCTATTCTGCACTCTTTGAACCTCGAAGTAAGACTTCATCAAGAGCGAAAGGTGGTAGCGTTCCTATGAGTGCTGCTGACCGTGCTCGTTTCTCGGCTGGAGCAGCAGCTATCTCTGAAAGCGCAAAGCAGATGGCTAATAATGCTGGAAGATATAACAGACTGAAACAACGCAAGCAGAAACAACAGAAGGATTTCGGTCGTGTGAACTTGGGTACACACCTGACTCCTTATGGCGGTGATGCTAACAATGTAGTGAAGGATGAGTTTGCTTACAATCCTGAGACTGGCAAGGCTGGTGCATACGTTACCTCGGACAATAAGAATGCTTACACACAGAGTGATGCAGAGCAGAAACAGAATCTATTGGATAAATATGGGGAAGAATGGAACAATGCAGTTGATATGGGTATTGTTCCTTCTGAGTTGGATAAGGCTGACCCTGATTTGTCTGACACAGATGTTGCTATGCGACAAATGGAGAGAAGACAAGAGTGGCTTGACGAGAATCAAAATAGACGTTCTAAGGAATTGAATGAGTCTATGCACTTGCAGGGTTCTCTTTTTGTTGCATCTGGTGGAGCAGTTGCTCCTTCTTCATTTAATACAGCTATAAGCAATGAGGCAAACCGCTTGTCTGATGTAGAGTATGGTGCTTATAATACCGCCAAGGCTTATAATCAGATGTTGCGTACCACTCTGCTTCAGGAGTTGAAGGAACAAAAGCAGAGAAATGAAAATGCTGGATGGTGGAAAGATAAGTGGAATGACGTTTCCAATTATTTTGGTGCGATGTTTAATACCATGCTTGACCCGAAGTTATATTCTCAGGGTGTTATGGATGCAGCTATATCAAACAATTTGCTCCAAGTAAAGAAGGGCATGGAAGATGGAACAATCAAGAAAGGTTCCAATGCAGGAAATGCAGCACAAGCTATGCTTGGTGCTATTCAGCAGCAACAAGGAGAAGCTGCTAAACAGCAGCAGTATGGCACAAAGGCTTATCAGTATGGAGACATGAATGGTCGCTCTTTGAAGTTTATGGCAGACTTTGGGTTAAGTGGCTGGAGAAATGTTATGACTACTGGTTTTACTAAGGCAGGAGAAAAGGTTGGAGAGAAAATGGCTCTCGGTGCTCTTGGTAAATGGTTTACTAAGAATACTGGTCGTGTGCTCGGTGATATGGCTGGTAGTGCAGCATTGGCAGCAACCAACCAACTTGGTTCTACATATAATAATGTGATAGAACGTTATGTTGGAATGAATAACGAGAATGGTGGTGTGACCCAAGACAAGAATGGCGATTTGAAGTTCAATGAAGGTGTCAGTCTTGGTAAGGCTATCAAGGATGGCTTTGGTTCAGCTACGATAGAAAACTTCTCGGAAATGTTCGGTGAATATCTGCCTGGGGCATCAAAGATATTGTCAAAGTTAGGGCTTTCTAAAGTATCTTCTTTCTTTGAAAAGATAGGCAATAATGCTTACTATAAATGGTTGAGTAACGCAACAAATAAATCTGGAATCCAAGGTGTGATGGCTGAGATTTCAGAAGAGGAGTTTGGTACTGCCCTTCATGCAGCATGGGGTGATGGAGACGGAAGTTGGAGTGACTTCAATGTCTTCACGAATCCTGATGCTAGAGAAAAGCAGATTGATACTTGCCTTGGAATGTTTTATTCTGTTGGTTTCATGCAGTCTCCCCGAACTGCTGTTGGTGCCATAAATGCTGTACGATATTTTAATCTCAAGCATCAGGTTACTAAAGCAGACAAGTTTGGCCAGATGATGTTTAACGACAAGTGGGATGAAATCAAAAGCAAGATTGATGTTACGACAAATGCAGACTTGACTAAAACAGTCTTGGATGCCACTCGTTCAGACTCCATGAATGCCAAGCAGAAAGGTGCGGTCATCAATTATGCTATGTTCCTGAGCAAGCTACGTGGATTTAATCAGGCATCAGACGCTAAGACTAAAGACAAGGTTGAAGAAGGAGAAACCGCTCCAACATTATCTAACGACCTTGATGACGCTTATACAGAAGGTCACAATGCTGATGATGCAGACAAGCATGATATTCAGATTCAGCACGAAGACCAGGCGAAAACTCTTGCAGCGGCATTGAATATCTCTGAACAACAGCTATCTGGCATGAGTGACGAGGAACTGGAATCCCTGACAGGACAGGATGATAAACTTGACCAAGCTATCTATGACTATCAGTTATCTACTGCTCGCTATCAGGGTGTGGTTGATGATGCACAAGACAAGGTTGACCTCGCTGCTCATCAGGCAGAACAGAGAGTGAATATGTATACAGACCAAAGTCGTGGCTCCGTCCGTAACGCTACCATCAAAGCATCGGGTGGTGCGGAAGACTATGGTGTGTATATTATCAGCGGTAATATTGCAACTCATGAAGATGGCTCCATTGATGTAAGCAACAGCGATGACATGATTCTATACTATGACCCGACAACGAATAGTGTAGAACACGCTGATGCGTTGATGTTCGCTGAACTTGGTGAAGAACTCCCTGCTGCTGACGTGAAGGCTCAGGCTATTAATGATGCAAAGGAAAATGCTATCAAGAAGATTGCTGGCATCATTGACGGAACAGTTGAGGCTGGCTCCCAGTTTACCGTGACTGATGCAGACGGAACAGAGCATACTTATGAGGTGCTGGCTGATAATGGTGATGGTACTGCTATGATTACGATTGATGGTAATATCCCAACAGAACTCGTCAAGGGTGAGACTGTACAGATACCTTATCCTCTTGCTGACTTGCAACAAAAGAAAGACCTCGAAGACCAGAAGAGACTGGAAGCTGCCAAGGCTGAGCGTGAGCAGATGGAGAAAGAACGTGCTGCCCAGCAGACTCAGGAGACAGAAGAGACTCAACCTTCATTTGACTTCAATCAGATTCTTAATGATGATGGTAATGTGGTGCTCGTTGATGTGCTTGATGAGGATGGCAATACCAAATATCCTGACTCTAAGTTGTTCCTCATTCGTGATACTGGTGCCAAAGCTAAGGTTGTTGAGTTGAAGAGTGATGGCACAATCGTTCCTCATGCTGTGAACAAAGAAGATGTGGCAACTATTTCTTCTATGTCGCTCGATGAATACAAGCAAGCTATGCCTGAATCCTCAATGATAGAGGATAATAGTGGTACAATAGAGGCTGATAGAGGTGGAATAGAGGTTGATGATAACACTCAGCCTTTATCGGAAGCTGATGCTGACAATATAATCGCTCAGATGGAATCAAGTGCAGAGGTTGTTCCTGAATTGGAACTTACACCAGACAACTGGTCAGCAGAGTTTGGTGAAGATGGAATCGTATCTACTCCTATCGGTGATGTGAAGATGGGAGAGAATCAGGTGGCTAAGTTGTTTGAGAAAGGTCGTTCCAAGGAGTTTGGTATGATTAAGCCAACGCTTACGAATCCTGATGTGATAATCGAAGTTCCTTCTCATTCTGCTGATGGCAATGAGGAGCGTTCTTCATCTTATCTGTTTATCAAAACTTTCTTGGGTAAGAATGGCAAAAAGGTGTACTATTTCAAGTCTGTAACCATCAAGAAGGATGGTCTTGAAATCAGCATTAGCAGTCACTATGACAGAGCAAAGAGAGTAAAGGAGTCATTAATGAAAGGGAAGTTGCTATATCGTAAGAACGATGGCGCACAGACCGAGCAGAACCAGCCTTCTACTTCTGTGACAACTTCCCAAGAGGATGCTGCTGGCTCTTCTGAAAGCAAAGATACAAACATTTCTTTAAACGGCAATGAAAATAATGAAAGTTTAACATTTGAGGATGGTACTCCTATCCCAGTTGATGAGAATGGTGAGGTTGACCTTAGTCAGACAGATGCTGCTCATGCTGCTGAGTGGTATGATACAAACCTTGGTGAGGACGCAGACGATTGGTTGGATGGAGAAATCAAGAAGGCTAAGAAGGTGTTGGAGCAAGCACAGAATAAGAAGTTGACTGGCACTAAGCCTTCCGAATTGGTTGCAAGCAAGAAGGAGAAGGAAGCTGCCATTGCTGATGCTCAGGCACGTTATGATTCTGCAATCTCTATCCGTGATTCGTTGAAGAAAAGAAGAATTGCCAAGGCTGAGGGAACTGCTGAGGGAAGAAGGTCTCTTGTTGATAAGGCAAGAAGAAAGTTTGCTCGCTTGAAGAGTGCGGTGAAGGATGATGCTGAGGCTGTATCGCAACTCTACCGAGATACCATCGGCTCTATCCTTCATAGTCTCTATGATGGCACTGGTATTGATGTGACAGATACAGTTCCGCTTACTGCTGAGGAGTATGTGGCAAGCAATCTCGGTGCCCACTCTCTCAACTATGAGGGTAGCGAGACAAGCAAGGGTGTTAAGCAGGAGACAGGATTGAGCAGAGAAGACTTTGCCAAGACCCAACTTCTCGCTGCTGATGGCAAAGGAACTACCATAGATGCAATCGTTCATAGTCTGTGGGACAATCGTCCATCCAACCTTGAATCTCTCGATACACAAGATATTCGTAATGCGCTTATTGATGTACTCACAAGTGGGTTCAAGGCTTCGGAAGCAAGAAGTTATATTGAGAATATCCGTATCGCTCAGGCTGAAAAACTCCTCGAAGAGCAGGAACTTGCTGCTGAGAATGCTGCATACGCTGAGCAACAGAAGGCTAAGGAGGAGGAAGAAAAGAAGAAGGTTGAGGAGAATATAGATTTACCAGCTATTGATAAGCAAGGAGAACCTATTAATAACAATATTATAGAACTTGCAAAATGGGCAAAGAAGCAAGGCTTAGAGATAGCCCCTACATCTAAGTTAAATAGCTACGCTGATTTGTTCTTGATGTGCAAAGATGGCTTTGGTGTTAGCACTCTTGTTCCTGATGAGGGCAAGAATATAAACCAAGTGATTTATTTCCCAGACAATGCGGAAGTCGTTGAGCAACTCGGAAAACTGCAAGAGGAGTTCAATGCAGGACGTGACCTCAATCACTCTTCTAATATAGATAGCGAAATCACAGAAGGTGCAACGTTCTATGATGCTGCTACCGCTAAAGAGTTTAGAGATTTTGCAAATGAGCAGACAAAGTTCCCTGACACACTAAGAGAGGGTAGCAATGCTATTGAGGCTCCTGAGGATGCAACGGATGAGAAACCTTTGGGTGAACAGCGTACAAAATCACCTTTCTTAGTTAGAGAAAATGGCAAGCAGCAAACAGAAACCGAGAGTGATGCTGATGTTGAGAAGAATAAGGTGGATGATATGAAGGTCGTTGATAATATCGTGGGCGAGAAGACTCGCAAGACCTTAGAAAAGATAGCAAAGATAATGGGTGCTAATATTCAATGGCTGTACTCTAACAAGCAATTCAATGGAAAGTTTGATGGAAAGACTAATACTATATATCTTACATTGGATTCTTCCATTACAGAAGGTGTTCAGTTCATTTTCGGTCACGAAATGACTCACGAAATGAGAACAAAGAATCCTGCTGCTTATGATGAGTTGAAAACCCTTGTAAAGAATATGATGGGAGAGGATGCTTTCAATAGTGAGACAGATAAGATGCAAAAACGATACAAGAAATATGGTGCAAGGTATTGGAATGACAGAAATGCCATTGAAGAAGAGGTTGTCGCTGACCAGTTGGGTATTTGGATAAAAGACGCAAACTATGCTCATACTCTCTTGCTCAAAATGTCTCATCCTTTGCTTGCAAGATTGCATGAGATTGTCAATAGCTTCCTGATGGCTCTTAATGGAACGGAGTTTTCTGATGATATGCGTCTGATTCTCCGCTCCATTGAACAAGCCTACGTGAAGACTGCCAATGGTGAGGTAACAAACTCTGAGACTGGAGAAGATGTTTCCTTCTCTCTCCGTCAAAAGCCTGAGCCTAAGAAGAAGGGTATCGGCTACAAGGTGTTCGTGCTAAAGGATGGCAAACTCTATCCACCTATGGTAGCGAACCCTGATGGTGCTGCTACTCCTGTTGGTGTGTGGCTCGATGCTGATGCCGCTCCTATTGCTGGAGAAAGCAAGACTGGCAGACCTCAGGTTAAGCAGGGCGGCAAGGGAACACAAGGCGGTAGCGGTAAGCTAGCCTATAGACCAGGCTGGCATCTTGGTGTAGTGCCTTATGCTATCCAGTTCAACCGCAAGGATGCTGAGGGAAACAAGACTCTCTTCCCAAAGAACTTCGTCTTCGCTGAGGTGGAGTATGCTGCTGACGTTGATTATCAGGAGGAAGCTCGCCAAGAGGGTATCAATCCTTCGGGCAAGTATCAGCATTCACTCGCTGGCTTGAAACATCTGCCTACTGATGGCTATTATATGTATCGTACCAACCCGAACCCTGAGACTGACCCTTGGGTGATTACTGGTGCGATGAAGGTGAACCGTATCTTGACTAGAGCAGAGCAAGCGGAACTTGTGAAGAACGCTGGTCGTGAACCTCAGCAGATTCAGGAGGGTGATATTGTTACTGATGATGTTGTGAACAGCATCAATCAGGAGATAGCTAATGCTCCTAAGTTCTCAATCAAGACCTATCATGGCTCCCAAGCATCGTTTGACAAGTTCGACCACTCCTTCATGGGTAGTGGTGAGGGTGCTCAGGCTTATGGCTGGGGAACTTATGTGAGCGAGGTGGAAGGTATCGCCAAGGCTTATGCTAAGGCGAATGCAAAAAAGAATGCGCCTTCAGGACTGATGTATGATACTGTCGCACAGGATTTGGTAGATACCAAGTCTGGTCTTGATTTATTGGAGGATGAGTTGAAAGATGCAAAATCCTATGTAGATTTGTACCAATCAAGACTTGATGAGGCTAAGGAAGAACTTTCAAAGGCAAAGGAAAGTGGCACTGGTCTTGGTATTGACATGTATGAATCTGATATTGAGTATTATAGTAAGCAAGTTGAAAGATATAAGCAGAGTATAAAAACTAAGGAAAGTGACATTAAAGATGTAAAAAATAAGGTTGACGCTTTGCAGAAGAAGTTGGATTCCATGGAGAAACCACGCAACCTTTATTCTGTTGACATTCCTGATGATACAGGTCGCAACTATATCGGTTGGGATGAGCCTTTAGGTGCTGCCAAGATTATGCGTCTGCCAAAGGTATTCAAGGCTGATGGCTGGGAGTACAAGAAGGTTGGTATGTATGATACTTACAAGATTGATGGTAACGAACATGAGGTTTGGCTTGAACCATCTTTGACTACTGGCAAGGAACTTTATAGAGATTTGACGAATGCCCTAGGTAGCGACAAGGCTGCAAGCGAATTTCTCTCCAAGGCTGGCTTTGTTGGTGTGAAGGTTATCGCCCAACGCAATACTGGCGGCAACAAGGAAGGCAAGATGAACTATGTTATCTTTGACGAGAACAATGCCCAGATTACAAGCCATACTAAGTTCTCGTTGAAAGACCCATTCAAAATGTCTGACAACGAGAAGAAGGAGCGTGGTGATAGACTTATCAAGGCTCCTGCCATTGATGTGGCTAGTGGTGTTATTCAGAAGACTGCTGACTTGTCTGCAAGAAAGGCTGCTGAAAAGTGGTGGAACGAGAATGTTGAGCAACCTCTCGTCTTCAATACAGAGGTTGGTGATGTGGAGATTAATGATAAATCTATCAAAGATTCACTTGCTCATAGATACAGACAACCAAAGTTGGATGCCATTACTTCATTACCTGATGGATTTGGAAATGCGGTGTACCTTGGTACAATGAAGGACTTCACTAGAGATGGTGATGTAAACAATCACTATTTCGCTTATCCTATCAATTATGATGGGCAGAGAAACTATGTGTTCTGTCGTGCTATGCAGGATGCTAACAAGAATAGATTATATGTGCATGAGGTGTTTGTTGCTGATAAAATAAACGAGGGCAATACCCTTCAAACCACAGCGTCACAGCCTCATGGAGGTATTGCCCTCTACAAAGAAATTCTTGCGAATGTTCTTTCTGCTGCAAAGATAGACAATTCTTCTGAAACTACCAAGAAAAATGGCGAAAAGTTTTCATTGAAGGATGAAAAAACTCTTGCAGGAGTGCATAACATTACCGAGGAGAAGCTGAGAAAGGCTTTGAAACTGGGTGGCTTTGCCAATCCTAGCCTTGCCGTTATTGATACCAACAAGACTGGTCACGACAATTTTGGAGAGATTTCCTTCATCGCTCCTTCTGCCCTTTTGGATAAGCGTACTGGCAATACTGGTGGTACTTGGATAACTGATGCCTACACTCAGCGTTATCCTTCCGTAGAGCGAGAAATGAGTGAAAAGGGGTATCGGAAGTTTGAAGACTGGGTTGATAGCCTTGATTACCCAAGTGGGGCTAAGGCTGAGATTGAGAGACAGGCAAAGGATGCCCTGAGCGACAATAATGCTCCTGCTTGGGAGTTGATGTACTTGAAGGAAAAGGGTATTGATATTAAGGAGTATGATTCTAGAATTGATTATCGCTGGAAAGAGATTATCAGTGACCATCCTACTGCTGAGGATATTCTGAATAGTATGAAGACTGACCCTGAACTGAATGAAAAGGTTACAAGTCTGGCTAAGCATGCCATCATCCATCCTACTTGGGAAAAGGTTTCTTTGGAGGTGAGAAGAAAGATGTATGAGGAGACTGGTGTTAAGGCTAGCCCTATCAATCCACAAGTAAGAAAACAGACTAAGGAAATCTTTGAGCGTGACTATGCGCCAAGTCTTCTTAACAAGAATGGTACACCAAAGAAATCCGATGTAAAGAAGGTTGTTGAACAGATGGTGAAGGAGCACAACGACACAAAGAAGTATGACTTCTATCTGTCTAAGGTGAAGGCAAGTAATTACGTCAACAAGAATGGTCTTTATGATGATTACATCAGATGGCAGGAGAACAAACTGGATGAGTTCGGAACAAAGAACCGTATCTTCCGTGGCTATACTAAGGATGGTTCCCGAAAGTATGTGCCTGAGACTCTTGAAAATGTTTCAAAGGTTATGAGGGAAGAAGCAGATGGGCAGACCAATGGAAGTGAATATACCTCGTTTGGTAGCTTTATCGCAAAGTTGGCTAGTCGTGTTGATTCTACAGACGAAATGCGTGCCAACAAGGATAAGTTGTCTTCTAATAAGGATAAGGAAGAATTTTACGAGAAATGGAGTGAGGTTTATTATGACCTTGCCAAGTTCTTGTATAATGATGTGTTCTATGGCGAGCAGAGACTTCATGATATTGTATTGCAGTCTGACCCTAAGAAGTATGCCAAGAAAGAATATGGCATTACCCTTACTCCTGCCTTCATGAAGAAACTGGATGCCTTGAAGAATGCAGTACAGACAGAGTTGAAGAGTGCGTACTTTGAGACTAAGTACAACAGACCTCTCCGTCTAAACGAGTTTGCTGCTGCCGTGGTTCCTGACAACTTGGGCGAAGATGTACGCAAGGGTATAGAGAATGCTGGCTTACCAATGTATGACTACGACCCGAATAAGGAAGGTGATCGCAGTCGTGCCTTCAATGAAGCTATCAATAGTAGCGACAATATACGATTCTCTCTGAAATCTATGATGTCGAAACCTGAGGGATGGAAACAAGCCAACAAGAAGGCTATACATATTGCAGAAGCTATAGAGCGTGACCCTAAGTTCTCCTTGAAGAACCTTGATGGCACTCTCATTAAGGCTGGAACCTACTTTAGCGGTGGCGGTCTTGTTGAGGAAGGCTTGAAGGGTATCATCGACCCAGTGGTGGCAGTGGAGTATGATGAGAAGATAAGCGGTGTATATCGCAACAACTTCGGGCAGCATATCGTTACTGCTGATGTCCGTGATGTTGACCCTAAGGAGTTGGTGAAGCAGATAGATGGCGAGGTGGAGTACTTCCATGCAAGCCCAGTCTGCAAGAACTATTCTCAGGCGAAGAGTAATCATTCCGAGTTGGAACTTGACAAGGAGACTGCTGCAAGTACTGCTGAGTTTATCAATGCTGTGAAACCAAAGGTGGTGACTATTGAGAATGTGAAGGGATATAAGGATTCGGATGCCATGAAGACTATCACCGATGCACTTGATGCCAACGGCTATACTTGGGATGCAGATGTGTATAACGCTGCTGACTATGGTGGCTACACCAACCGAGAGAGATTGATTGTTCGTGCAGTTCGTGATGGCAAACTTCCTGATAAGCCAAAGAAGATGGCGCACAAGAACGGATGGTATGAAGCTGTGGCTGATATTATCCCGACCCTGACCGAGAAGAAGAATGGTGTGGCTCCTTGGATGGATATTCGCTTGAAGGCTGATGGCATTGACTGGAGAAACATTGACAAGCCATTATATGTGATGGGAAGTGCTTATGCTGACGGAAAAGTACCTCATGCCTTTGCTGATGAACTCCTTCCAACACTCCGAACCAAGAGTGGTGATGTGATTGTTATGCCTGATGGCAAGGTATATCGTGCCATGGGCAGAGTGCTCGCAAGAGTATCAGGAGTGAGCGATGATTACAAAATGCCATTCTCAGAGAACCTGAGCCATACCATCATCGGCAACGGAATCCCTACCCAGTTGACCGAGCATGTTATTGCTCCTCTGCTTACTGGCTCTGACCCTAAGTTTAGCATCCGTACCTATCATGGTACTGGTGCTAGCTTTGACAAGTTCGATTTCAGCCACATGGGTGAAGGCGAAGGTTCGCAAGCATTTGGTTGGGGTGGTTATGTTACCAACTCTAAGGAAATTGCTGAGGACTACACAAGACGTGCCAAAATAAGGAAAGATAATGGCGGTTTTGAATTTGTGACAGATATGTCTGCCAATAACAAAGATATGGTAAGACAATATATCTATAAGCATAAAGATGTAAACAAGGGATTGGATGCTATGAGAAAAGACCTTCCTTCTGCTTTAGAAATGTTCCCTGATGATGATGATTTAAAGGAGCTTAGCAATATTCTTGCAAAGAAGAATGAGGAAATAGCTGTTCCTGATGATATTGCTTATCTTTACGATGTGGATATTCCTGATGATAATGGAGATTATCTTGACTGGGATGCTCCTTTGACAGATAAACAGAAGAATACAATCATTAAAGAATTAAGGCGATTAAAAATAGATTTTGCCGACTTTAAAAAGCGTGGTTTTTCTTTTGATGGTTCATTTGGCGGTAATGCCTATGATTTTCTAATGTATGCTTTAAGAAAAACAAAGAAGTGGAAAGATGTAAATGCTAGTCGTGCAGTTAGTAAGTTCCTGTCTTCTATTGGCTTCAAAGGTATCAAGTATAAAGCTGGAACCATCTTTGGCGGTGCAAAGGAAGGCGATTACAACTACGTGATATTCGATGAGAACAATGCCAATATCGTGGGGAATACACGATTCTCCTTGCGCTATGACCAGTTTGAGCATGACTTGAACCAGTGGAAGAAGGATAACAATCTGCCTAAGGATGCCCAGCGACCAACCATCCCACAACGCAACGCTGGTGAGAGTGCCGTTGACTTCCTGAGGAGAGTGGACGAGTACCGCAAACAGATGGCTCTGTGGAAGACCGCTCCAACCTACGAGCAGCATCTTCTGAGTGATGATACTGCCCTTGGAGAGTTCAACCGAGAGTTGCAGCGTGGTTCTGTTCTGAAACGTATCGCCTTCCAAGATAGTATGCTGGCTATCCGCAAGGCTCAGGAAGCTATTATGAAGGAAGTGGGTGTTGACCGCCTGAACATGGCTGAGGATGCCTATACTGCCGAGAACAGAAGTCATGGCAAGGGAAAGAACGAGTTTGAGGAGTATAATAATGAGTTCTTGCAGCCACTCAGAAAGGCTTATCATCAGATGAAGAAGGTGCTGGGTGATAGCTATGATAATGTACGTATCTACATGATGGCTAAGCATGGCTTGGAGCGTGATGCTCAGATGGCTTTCAAGAAGTCTTTGGAAGCTGATTATGAGGACGTGGCTCAGAGAAGTGCTGCATACAAGGCTTACAAGGGAGACATGAACCGAATGGGCAATGATAGCGGATTTGAACTTGGCTACATAGACTTCAATACTTGGAGACAGAAAGATAATGCACTCAGAGTGAAATACTCTCCATCCTATATGAACTATCGTTATGATAAGATGGGTATCGCCTACGATTACTCAGGCTTGTCTGCTCTATTTGATGGCTCAGACTTCGAGGAAGCTGCCCACAAACTGATAAAGGATATTGAGAGTAAGTATGTAACCGAGACTCACAACCTCTGGGACGCAACGAATGCGGCTACCAAGAAGATTCTCCGTGATGGCTACAAGGCTGGCATGATGAGCAAAGATACTTATCAGTATGTGCGAGATATGTATAGCCATTATATTCCTCTCCGTGGCTGGGATGGCACTACTGCCGACCAAGTATGGGACTATATCGGTGGCGGCAAGGGTGCGTTTAATCAGACTTTGAAGAAGGCGCACGGACGAACATCTATCGCTGATGACCCTATCGCATACATCGAGAATATGGCAGAAAGTGGAATCCTGCTGAACAACAAGAACTGGGTGAAGCAACATCTGATGCTCTTGGCTCAGAATCATCCAACTTCCCTGCTGACCCTGAGCAAGGCTTGGTACGTGAAGAGTACGGATGCCAACGGCAACGAGGAGTGGATTCCTGCTACACCTCAGATTACTTCTCAGATGGATAGCAATCAGGTGAAGGCTGCCATTGATGCTTTCGAGAAGAAGATGGAACAGATGGCTCAGACTGGCGATGCTACTCAGAAGCGAGACGGACTGAACATAGCCTATCCTCAGACTCATAGCGAGGAGAGAGAACATGAGGTAAGAGTGATGAAGGATGGCGAGGAGTACGTTATCTATGTGAATGGTGACCCTCAGTTGGCTCAGGCGATGAACAATACCAGAGCACACCGAGTGAGAGAGATTCAGAGTGGCAAACTGGATAGGGCTGCTGCTTGGTTGGGCAGAAAGATGGCTGCTGCCTATACCAGTCTTTCGCCTCTCTTCATCCCTTCCAACTACTTCCGAGACCTGACCATGACGCTGGCATCTACCGCTATTCGTGAGGATGGAAGATACAACTATCTGCTCAGAAAGAATCTTGCTACCTCTTGGAATCTCGGATTCATGCTGAAAGACTATCAGAATGGCAAGTTAAAAGAGAAGGTAAGCAACGGAAACTCTACACCAAAGGAACAGATGTTCTATGACTTCATGATGAATGGTGGAGAAACTGGCTTTGTCTCTTCGCTTGACGTGGAAGACTTGAAGAAGAAATTCAAGAACGACTTGAAGGATTTGGATAGATGGAAGACGAACCCAGTGAAGGTAGGGCACACCATCATGGATGGCATTGAGTTCCTGAACAGAGCAATCGAGGATAGTAACCGATTTGCGGTTTACATGACCTCTATTCAGTATGGACGTTCCATTGATGAGGCGGTGAATGATGCCAAGGACGTGACTCTGAACTTCAACCGCAAGGGTACTGGCGAATATGGCTGGCAGATGATTAGAAATCTCTATCTCTTCATCAACCCAGCGGTACAGAGTTTGCAGACATTGGGTGCGCTTGTCAAGCATCATCCTTTCAAGTTCACGGCTGTTACCGCAGCTTGGTTGGCGAGTGGTGTGCTGGTTCCTATCGTTAACGCTGCCCTGATGAGTATGTTGGGTGGTGATGATGATAAGGATAAGTACTGGCAGTTCACAAAGTGGGATAGACGAAACAACCTGATTATGTGGGTTCCTTTCACTCATGAGTATATAAAGATTCCGCTTGCTCAGGAGTTCCGTGCCTTTTATGGAATAGGTGATATGATTGCATCCAAGATGATGGGTGGCGAGTTGGCTGAGGAGAGTTGGAGTCAGTATGCAGAAGACTTGCTCGGTCAGGTAGTGGATATGCTTCCGCTCGACCCGACTGGATATGACGGAAATATTGCGGTCAGTCTGATGCCGAATGCTATTCGCCCAGTCTTTGAGTTGGCTTTCAATGTCGATTTCACTGGCAAGCCATTATTCAAGGAGACAGAGTATAACAAGTATGACCCGAACTTTACCAAGGCATACGTGGGCACTCCTGATTGGCTGGTACGTGCATCTAAGATGGTTAACTCAATCGGAAACGACTATCCTGATGTGCAGCAGAATAGTATTGATGCTTTCGGTGACCCAAGATACAATCTGAATAACCCTGCTGTAGTTGACCATGTATTGTCTTCTTATCTCGGTGGTGCTTACACCATGGGCAGTCAGGTGCTCGGTGTTCTTACCAAGTCACTCAACGACCCGAAGGAAATCAAGGTGGCTGATATTCCATTATTCAGCAAGTTCGTCAGCAATCCTGATGATAGACCGGTTACTAAGAAACAAGGCGATGAGTTCTGGAATATGAAGGAGAACCACGACCGTGCAGCCAATACCCTGAGCAAGTTGAAGAAACAAGCCAAGGTGGATGGCGATTACTCTATGCTGGAATGGTTCTACGGCTCTGAGGAGTATAAGCAGTACAAGAAGGATGATGTGAAGGTGAAGAAGTATGAGGAAGACAAGAAGAAGGAACGTGCTGAGGAGAGTGGGGAGGAGTATAGACCTCACAAGTTGAATGCCGATGATATATACAAGGCTCACGCTACTCCGAAGGATGATTTCGAGGACTTGAAGCTGAAACAACTCTACACTAAGTTGAACGGATTTAAGTCTGCCTACGACCTATTGGTTGATACGGCTCCTAGTCAGAGTGAGGGCTACTACAACACCAATAAGGCTGCCATTGATGCCATTGACGAGATTTCCCTTGATAAGCAGGAAATTTCCGAGTTGAAGAAAGGTTTCTTGGATGATGGCAAGGATGCCTACAACGCTGAGGATATGAAACAGATTCGTGAACTGAGAAAGAAGATTCTTTCCGTACTGGAGAAAGCTAACAAGGTAGTTGTGGCTAACCAGAAGGCGAAGGCTAAGAAAAAATAAATATGGCTATCCCCTGAAAGTATAAGGCTTTCAGGGGATATTTAC
>ERZ1034844.741-NODE-741-length-16959-cov-6.487636_pt1 | contig 16959 bp, 11 predicted proteins | sample MGYA00520594_ERZ1034844 | MGnify/ENA primary metagenome ERZ1034844 (study PRJEB33766, sample SAMN09781733) | gut metagenome | biome: gut microbiome | host: Homo sapiens | place: Madagascar | study: EMG produced TPA metagenomics assembly of the PRJNA485056 data set... | reverse complement strand
TCACCCCTCCCCTTATGGAGGGGAGTGATATGCCTTGGGCGCTTGGGAAGGTTTGATTTTTTGTTTCTTATATTCTCAATTCTTAATGAGTGAAGCGATTCCCTTTTCTTTACAATTCCTCATTCTTTTACTTTTTCATTTCTTATCATTTCCCTTTTCTCTTCCTTTCTCATCTTTTCTCTTCCTTTTCTCTTCCTTTTCTCATCTTTTCTCATCCTTTTCTCTTCATTCCACATTCAACTTTCCACATTTATAATACTCTACGAGCCGTTGCTTGATGCCCAAGAGCATCTGCATTTGCAGCAGTTTTATCTTGCTTTGCAGCAGCGTCTGCGATGAGGTGTGGAGCTCGAAGGTGGAGAGCATGCCCTCGTCATACTTGCGGGCGTTGAGATGATGGGCGAGCGAGTTGCTTAAGACCTTACGTTCCATCTGCACGGTCTCCTTGGCGTAGCCGTCGCGGTCCATGACGGCTTGGAAGATGTTGTCGTGAAGGCGTCGGCGCGTGTCGTCAAGCTTCAGTTGTGCTTGTTGCCAACTGCTCTTGGCGCGTCGCGCAGCCTTCCATGATGAAGCGTTAAAAATAGGGATAGAAAGGCTGATGCCGAAATATTCGCCGCGGTTGTTCTTTATCTGCGTGGCAAACGCGTCGACAGAGCCTTTCTGAGAGAGATTCTTGTAATAGTTGGTGCTGATGCCACCCTCCAGCGAGATGGTGGGAAGGAGAGCGCCACGCTGTTGAAGCCATGTGTAACGGGCAGAACGCTCCTCTGCCACAGCCGTGGCCACCTCGGGAGAGATGGCCTGAAACGAGGTGCTTATGGCGGCGGCATCTTTTGTTGCGTATCCGCCTATTGTCGCGTTTGTAGCCGATGAGCTAAACAGCAATGACGGATCCGTGATGATGGCCAGCGTGCTGTCGGCGGGATAGTTCATCGCCGTCTTCAGCGCCAGGAGCGTGCGCGTGGCCTCGTTGCGTTGATGAGTGAGGGCGTAGTCGTCTTCTGCCACCTGTGCCTCCACTTGTGCCACGTCGGGGCGGCTCTTCGTGCCCAGTTCCATCATGCGCTGTGTGCGTGTGAGCAGCTGTCGGCTCTCGTCGAGCTTCTGGGCTGCCAGCTCTATGCTTGCCTGAGCGTAAGCAGCCTCCGCATAAAGCTGCATCACCTCTATCGCCTTGGCATCGCGGGCTTTAGCCACGGCAGCATCAGAGGAGCGGCGCAGCAGACGGGCCTGTCGGAACGCGTTGATGGTGCGCATGCCGTCGAACACGGTGAGCGATGCGTAGAGGTTATAATAGTTGTTGAAGGTCGTGACATCGGTGTAGACGTTTGTTTCGGGGTTGATGCCTCGTCCCCAGCTCCACTGTGTGCTCACGTTCGCTCCCACATGGGGCAGGAAGCCTGCCTTCGCCCAACGGTAGTCGGCGCGTGCCTGTCGGCGCTCCACCAGCTGTAGCTGCACGTCGGTGCTGTGCTTCACGGCGTAGCTCATGCAGCTGTCCATGCTCCATGCTGCTGTGTGGCGCGTGTCGGCAGGTGTCTGTGCCGATGCGTTCAGCGTGAGAGCCAGCGTGAGGGCGAGTGGAAGAATTGTTCTCTTGTTCATATTTTTTTCTGTCTTGTTCCTTTTTTGTATGTTCTCATACACTTTTAAACGTGTCAAATGTGTGCCAAAATAGTGTTGCTGCTGATTATCAGGGTGTTAGCTCAAAATGTGGAATTTAGGAGTGTAAAATTTTTGGACAGTGGTGTAAAGAAACTTTACAAAGGTGTGAGAAAAAAGAAAAACGGCGTTGCAAGGTCTTCACTCCCGCATCTCAATTTCTTTTATAAAAACATCCAATCGGTTTGCACCATCGGCAATATTTTTTTAATTTTGCCGTAACAGAAAAGTTTTCAAGACATGACAAAGAAAGGATCACTACTCGTCGTTGACGACAACCGCGCCATACTGACAGCCGTTAAGATGCTGGCAGAGGCACAGTTTGCTTCTATCGAAACCATAGCTACCCCCGCCGCCCTGCCTGCAAGGTTGCGCGAGATGAAGCCCGACGTGGTGCTGCTCGACATGAATTTTCGCAGTGGCGTCAACAACGGTGGTGAGGGCTTGTTTTGGCTTGGTGAGACCAAACGTTGCTGTCCGCAAGCGGAGGTGGTGCTGTTCACGGCATACGCTGACATAGACCTTGCGGTGAGAGGAATAAAAGAAGGGGCTGCCGACTTTATCGTGAAGCCTTTCGACAACCAGCGCATGCTCGACACGTTGTGTGCCGCACGCGACAAACACCAGCCCAAGAGTTCTGACGCTCAACCCGCGCCACAGACAGGAGACATGGTGTGGGGCGAGAGCGACGCCATGCGCCAGCTGCGCATGATGGTGGAAAAGGTGGCGGTGACCGATGCCAACATCCTCATAACAGGTGAGAACGGCACGGGTAAGGAGGTGCTGGCACGCGAGATCCACCGTCTGTCGCACCGTGCCTCGGCACCCATGATGCCCATCGACATGGGAGCGGTGAGCGAGACCCTGTTTGAGAGCGAACTGTTCGGTCATGTGAAAGGCGCTTTTACCGATGCCAAGGCCGACAAGCCGGGCAAGTTTGAGATGGCAGAGGGCGGCACGCTCTTCCTCGACGAGATAGGAAACCTCTCCTATGCGCTCCAGGCAAAGCTCCTCACAGCCCTGCAACGCCGCACCATCGTGCGCGTGGGTGGCAGCAAACCCATAGCCATTGACGTGCGCCTCGTGTGTGCCACCAACCGCGACCTCGACCGCATGGTCCTCGACGGACAGTTTCGCGAGGACCTGCTCTACCGCATAAACACCATCCGGCTGCATCTGCCGCCGCTGCGTGAGCGACGTGAGGACATCGTGCCGCTGGCACGCATCTTCGTGAAGCGTTATGCCGACATATATAATAAGGTAGAGATGAGGCTCACGCCAGAGGCTGAACGCAAGATGGAGAGGCTGTCATGGCACGGCAACATAAGACAGCTGCAACACGCCATGGAACGTGCCGTCATCATGGCCGACGGCAACACCATCGCTTCCGACGACATTGATGACGGTACGGTGGGTGCCGCTGACACGCAGCAACCGCCGCTTCAGGTGGAGAGCATGCAGACGCTCGACGACATGGAGCGGCAGATGATTGAACGCGCCATGGCGTCGTGTGGAGGCAACATGTCGGCGGTGGCAGCAAGGCTCGGCATCTCGCGACAGACTCTGTATAACAAGATAAAACGTTACGGCCTATGACAACAACATCTTTCATCTGGTGCCTTGTGCTCGTCGTTGCCGTTATGGTCTTGGGCTATGTGCATCTCTATCTGAGCTACCGCCGCAACATTAGCAAGGTGGCGTTCATGTTTGATGCCATTGATGCTTCCGACTTCACCTTCTCGTTCTCAACCCAAGGGGTGAGCGGCAGCGATGCCATGCTCAACAAATCGCTAAACCGCATAAAGCAGATTCTTGTCAACGCCTGTGACGAGGCTGTGGAGCGAGAGAAATATTATGAACAGATCATGGACGCCGCAGGCACAGGTCTGTTCGTGGTCGATGAGGCAGGACACATCTTGCAGCATAACGTAGCGGCAACACGTCTGCTGCACCGTTCCGTTCTCACCCACATGGAGCAGGTGGGGCAACAGTTTGCGGACGGGTCGCTCTCGGTGCGGGAGACCTACACCACGCTGCGCAACAAGCGGGTGCGCATAGTGGCGTTCAGCGACATCAACGGCGAGCTGGCAAACCGTGAGGTCGACTCATGGATAAAGCTCATCCGCGTGCTCACCCATGAGATTATGAACACCATAACGCCCATAACATCGCTCAGCCAGTCGCTGCTGCAACAGGCGAGAGGCGAGCAGCGCGAAGGGTTGGAGGTCATCAACAAGACAGGCACCGAACTGATGGCTTTTGTCGAAAACTACAGGCGGTTCACCCATGTGCCGCAACCGCAGCCACGACTGTTCTACGCCAAGCCCTTTCTTGAGCGCATGGCGACGCTTGCCGATGCCGACGGCATGGTGGGCGTCAGCGTGAAGCCTGCCGACCTGCTCGTCTATGCCGATGAAGGTCTGATGGGACGTGTTGTCACCAACCTGCTGAAGAACGCAAAGGAGGCTGTGGCTTGTGCGCAAGACGAAGAGGGTGGCGGCGACGGCAGTGCACAGCGTGACAGCAAGGTGTGGATAGAAGCCTACACAGGCGACGACGACTCGGTCGTTATAGACATCTGCGACGATGCCGCCCTCATTGCTCCCGACGTGGCTCAACAAGTCTTTGTGCCGTTCTTCACAACGAAACAAGGAGGCAGCGGCATCGGTCTGCCTCTCTCTCGACAGATCATGCGCGTGAGTGGGGGAACGCTCGAACTGGTGCAAGATGCGAAGACCCGCAAGACGGTGTTTAGGATGAAAATTTAGAAAAAAGGTGTTTTCTTTCGTTCAATCGGATTTTTACTGTACCTTTGCATCCACACTTATTAAGGTGGGCTAAAATTAAGGTGGGCTAAAAATAGCCGACATAACATTAACAAAAATGAAAGGTTACTTTTAAAAACCTATCTTTAAGAAAATAATTGATGAAGACATCAGAGTTTTTCGGAAAGCTGAAGAGCACGTATTTCTGGGGCAACATCCTCGCCATGATAATAGTGGTGGCGGGTGTGTGCTGGGGTACAAGCTTCGCCATCGACATCTACACCCATCATGGCGAGTCGGTGGCCATTCCAAATATCAAGCAAAAGTCGTTTGCCGACGCCGAGCACATTCTTGCCGACGCCGGTCTGTCTGTTGTGGTCAGCGACACGGGCTATGTGAAATCGTTGCCGCCCGACTGCATCTTGGAGCAGTCGCCAGCGGCTGGCTCGCATGTGAAGACAGGACATGTTATCTATGTCATCGTCAACGCATCGCGCTCACCCGAAATATCCTTACCCGACATCATAGACAATAGTTCGCTGCGCGAGGCGATGGCAAAGCTTACGGCCATGGGCTTCAAGCTCACGCAGCCTCAGTTTGTGCCTGGCGAGAAAGACTGGGTCGTGGGTGTTGTGGCTGGCACACGCCAACTGCAAGCTGGCGACAAGGTGGCCGTGGACACGCCCATCACCATTCAGGTGGGTAACGGACAGCTCAGCGCCGATGACAGCATCAACTTCATCGACAACGCTATCGACAGCGAAGACTTCATTGAGGAAGGTGGCGATGTGGACGATTTCCACGAGGTCACAGGTGAGGGTGAGCATGAGAAGATCGTGGAATGATATAACAAGCAAAAGAGAGAGAAGAAAAGGGAAACATGACACATTACACAAACGACATAGAAGAGATTGACGATCTGCTCGGTGAAGGCCAGCTCGGTGAAGGCTTGCAGGGTGGTGAAGGTCAGCTTTTAACAAGCCAGCCCGGCGAAGACGACCAGCTCGGTGAAGACGAAGACCAGCAGCTATATGAGCATTTCCGCTTTGAGGCAGACCCCGGTCAACAGCCCATGCGCGTGGACAAGTTCATGTGTGAGAAGCTGCAACACTCGTCGCGTAACCGCATACAGAAGGCTGCCGATGCCGGATTCATACACGTCAACGACAAGCCGGTGAAGAGCAACTATAAGGTGCGTCCCGGCGATGTGGTGACGCTGATGCTTGACCGTCCGCGCCATGAATCGAAGATTGAGGCAGAAGACATTCCCCTCAACGTGGTCTATGAAGATGCGGAGCTGATGGTTGTGAACAAACCCGCAGGACTGGTTGTTCATCCCGGCGCAGGCAACTTTCATGGCACGCTCGTCAACGCTGTGGCGTGGCATCTGAGAGACCTGAAGAGCTATGACCCTAACGACCCGGAGGTGGGACTCGTTCACCGCATAGACAAAGACACCAGCGGTCTGCTCGTCGTGGCAAAGACCCCACAGGCGAAGACCAGTCTCGGATTGCAGTTCTTCAACAAGACCACACACCGTAGCTACAACGCGCTGGTGTGGGGCAATTTCACCGAGGACGAGGGACGCATAGAAGGCAACATTGCACGCGACCCGAAAGACCGCCTGCGCATGACGGTCATGTCGCCCGACTCGGGCATAGGCAAGCCTGCCGTCACCCATTGGCGCGTGATAGAACGTTATGGCTATGTGACGCTCATTGAGTGTATTCTCGAGACAGGACGCACGCACCAGATCCGTGCACACATGAAGCATATCGGTCATCCGCTCTTCGGCGATGAACGCTATGGCGGCTGCGAGGTGTTGCGCGGCAACCGCTCCACAACCTACAAGGCGTTCATACAAAACTGCTTCAAGCTCTGCAACCGACAGGCACTACACGCCCGCACGCTCGGCTTCATACACCCCACAACCAAGCAGCAGATGGACTTCACGTCTGACCTCCCCGCTGACCTTGAGGCGCTCATAGAGAAATGGCGTGCCTTCGTCAAGGGAACAACCAACGACACGTTTGCCTAAGGTGCGCTTCTTTGCAACATACCGGCTTGAATTAGATTATCGAACATAAAGAAAGTATTCAAATAAAAAAATGGAAACGCAAAAAAGAAACATTGCCATCGTCTGTGGTGGCGACTCGTCAGAGCACGATGTGTCCATGCGCTCGGCACAGGGACTCTACTCTTTCTTCGACAAAGAACGCTACAACATATATGTGGTGGACGTGAAAGGACAAGACTGGCACGTCGACCTGCAGAACGGCGACACGGCCAAAATTGACAAGAACGACTTCTCGTTCAAGATGGACGGCAAGACCGTGACCTTCGATTATGCTTACATCACCATCCACGGCACACCGGGAGAGAACGGTCTGATGCAGGGCTATTTCGAGCTGCTGCACATCCCTTACAGCACCAGTGGCGTGCTCGTCGAGGCTATGACCTTCGACAAGTATGTGCTCAACAACTATCTTCGCGGCTTCGGCGTGAACGTGGCAGAGAGTGTGCTCCTGCGTCGCGGCGAGGAAGAGAAATATAGCGACGAGGAGATAGAGAAGCGCATCGGCATGCCTTGTTTCGTGAAACCGGCAGCCGACGGCAGCAGCTTCGGCGTGTCGAAAGTGAAGAACGCCGACCAGCTCGCTCCCGCCCTGCGCGTGGCGTTCATGGAGAGCGACGAGGTGATGGTGGAGAGCTTCATGAAAGGCACAGAGATAAGCATCGGTTGCTACAAGACCAGAGACAAGGCGGTGGTGTTCCCCGCCACAGAGGTGGTGACCAGCAACGAGTTTTTCGACTACGATGCCAAGTATAACGGCCAGGTGCAGGAGATCACTCCCGCCCGTCTCTCACCCGAGACCACAAAGCGTGTGGAGGAGGAGACAAGCCGCATCTACGACATCTTGCATTGCAACGGCATCATCCGTATCGACTACATCATTTCCAAGGATGCCGACGGCAACGACAAGATCAACATGCTTGAGATCAACACCACACCCGGCATGACAGCTACCAGCTTCATTCCCCAGCAAGTGCGTGCCGCAGGTCTTGACATCAAGGACGTGCTCACCGACATCGTGGAGAACCAGTTCTGACTTTTATAAAAGACATTGAGCTATGGATAAAGAATTATTGAAGCCCTTCGACGCCATCAGACCCTTCGAGCCCGAAGAGTTGCCCGAGGTGTTTGAGCGTCTGCTCGGCAATGCACAGTTTGCACAGGTCGTGGCTTATGTGTTTAAGGACGTGCCTTTCGACATGCTGGCACAGAAGATGCGGGCATGCAAGACCAACCTTGAGTTTCAGGTCGCTTTCTGCTATCCTTTCATAAAGGGGTTGTTGCAGAAGGCCAGCCTCGGCTGCGACATGAATGTCGATGCCATAGACATGGAGAAGCGTTACACCTTTGTAAGCAACCACCGCGACATTGTGCTCGACTCGGCTTTGCTTGACGTGCTGCTCGTCGACGCCGGTTGCAAGACCACATGTGAGATCGCTATCGGCGACAACCTGCTCTCGCTGCCGTGGGTCAAGGATCTTGTGCGCATAAACAAGTCGTTCATCGTGGAGCGTAGCGTGTCGCTGCGACAGATGCTGCTGTCAAGCAAGCGACTGTCTGATTATATGCACCTCGTCATAGCTCAGAAGCACGACAACGTGTGGATAGCACAGCGCGAGGGACGCGCCAAGGACTCAAACGACCGCACGCAAGAGTCGATCATCAAGATGATGGTCATGGGCGGCGAGGGATCGCTCGTTGAGCGCTTGAAGGGTCTGCACATCGTGCCGCTGGCCATCAGTTATGAGTATGACCCTTGCGACTTCCTCAAGGCGCAGGAGTTTCAGCTCAAGCGCGACATTGCCGACTGGAAGAAAGGTCCCATGGACGATGTCGTGAGCATGCAGACGGGCATCATGGGCTATAAGGGACATATCCACTATGATGCGGCACCCTGCATCGACGCATGGCTCGACACGCTCGATCCCGACATGCCGAAGGCCGACTTCTTCAAGGCTGTTGCCACACACATCGACGAGGAGGTGTTCCGTCGTTACCGTCTTTATCCTTCCAACTATGTGGCGCTTGACGAGCTTGAAGGCACCACGGCTCATGCCGACCGTTACACGGCTGAGCAGAAGGCACAGTTTGATGGCTACATTGCTCAGCAGATGGCCAAGATCCAGTTGCCCGACAAGGACGAGGCGTTCCTGCGTGAGCGCTTGCTCACAATGTATGCCAACCCGGCACGCAACCAGGAACAGCTTCTCAAGAACTAAGATAAACAGCAAAAATTTATATGTCAAACAAAGCTTTCTCATGCGCCGCTGCAAAGGTTGTGGCCTCTGCTGCCGTGGTGGCTGCTGCCTTGCTCGCGTCGTGCACCACAGAGCAATATGACTCGGGTGACGGTAAGTTGTCTTACCTGCGCTCCGATTTTGTTGAGGCGTGCACCGACGCGCAGTCGCGCATGAGCAGCTTTACCACCGACGAGCAGCTGTCGTTGCAGGTGGAGGGTACGCCGAAGGTGTCGTGGATGACAACGCCCGATTCTACCTATCGCGCATTGGTCTATTATGCAGCCCCAAGCTCATCATCAGCCCCAAGCTCATCATCAGCTTTAGGCTCGTCATCAGCTTTAGGCTCATCATCAGCTTTAGGCTCATCATCAGCGTCAGGCCCTTCAAGCTCCTCTTCTTCCTCTGCATCTCTTACAGAGCGGTCAGCACAAAACCTCGCATCAGCGCCTGTCAAGGTGTTTATCGTGAACAACGTGCTGTGCCCCAAGATAAAGAGGCTGCAAACCTCAGCTCCTCCTAAGACTGACCCGGTAAGCTTTGTTGCCCTTTGGCTGTCGGCAAACCGTAAATATGTGAACATCACGTTTGACGTGAAGACAGGAAGCAGCGGCAGCGATGCCGACGGACAGAGCATAGGAGCTGTGCTTACCGACATGACGCGCAACGCCGACGGCACGCTGACAGCACACATAACGTTCTGTCACGACCAGGGCAACGTGCCTCAATATTACTCTTCGCGTCAGTATGCCTCGCTTGCCGTGGCACAGATGCAAGATGCCGATTCGGCATCGATAGTGATAAATTCGTACAAAGGCAAGGTCGTGAAGACCATTAGCTTAAAATAATAAAAAAGACGACGGCCATGCAATGATATCTGTTGCGTGTGCCTTTTTTTTGTAAAATTCCTAAAAACCAATTTCATTCGTAACATGTATAAACACTTGTTTTCTCTCTTATGTGTTGTCGCCGTAGGGGCCACAGCCTCTTTCGCTCAACGTGCCGACAACTATGTGCCGACAAACGACCGTAACGTAAAACTTACAGAAACGAATCTGCCAATCGCTTTTATTAATGTCAAGGGCAAGACCATTCAACGAAATGAACGCATAACGGCACGAATGAAGATTATCGACAACAAGGATGGCAAAAACTATGGCGACACCATTGCCCATCCAAACCAGAAAGCCGACTATGACGGTTACATCAGCCTCAAGTATCGCGGCAACTCTTCGTTCAACAGTTCTGACAAGAAACCCTACGGCTTCAAGACCCTCTCGCAGACGCTTGAAGAGGGTGGCAAGAAGCAGAAGGTGAAGCTCTTGGGCATGGGCAAGGACAACGACTGGGCGTTTCTCGCTCCGTTTTCGGACAAGTCGATGATCCGTGACGTGCTCACCTTTGAGCTTGGACGTCCTTATTTTGGCTATACGCCCCATTCGCGCTTCGTGGAGATTGTTCTCGACGGCACCTATTATGGCGTGTATATCCTGACAGAGCGCCCGGGCAAAGGTAAGAGTCGTCTGAACCTCAACGACCCAGGCTCTGATAACGGCGACCTCACAGGCGATTATCATGTGGAGATCGACCGCGACGACGAGACGATCTTTTACACCTCGCCTTACCGTCCGTTAGGTGGGGACGGACAGCCCAACTACAGCAAGAAGATCACATACCAGTATGATGATCCCGATGGCGACGACTTGTTGGAGATGCCTGTTGCTAACCGCGAAGCAATAGACAAGGCGATCAACGACATGGAGAAATCGTTCACGCTCGACAATTATACAGACCCAGCCGTGGGCTACCGCAAGTATATAAACACCACGTCGTTCATCGACTATCTTCTCAGCACCGAGTTCTCGTTCAACATCGACGGCTATCGTCTGAGCACCCACCTTTACAAATATAGCGACATGCGTGCCGCTAACGAGGGGCTCGACAACCGTTGGCAAGCAACGCTCTGGGACTTTAACATCGCTTACGGCAACGCCAACTACAATTATGGCGAGCGCACGGATCTCTGGCAGTACGACTTCAACAGCCGAAGTGACGATGACCAGCAGGTGCCGTTCTGGTGGAAGAAACTGCTCGATGACCCTTCCTTCGTGAAGGAGATGCAGGCGCGTTGGAAGGAATATCGTCTGGGCGCTTACTCTGATGCCAACATTGAGGCAACGATAAACCGTCTCACGGGCGAGCTGACAAGCGGCGGTGCCATCGACCGCAACGAGCAGGCATGGAAGATGTTTGGGCGTGCGGTGTGGCCAAACTATTATGTGGGCAATAGCTATGCCGACGAGATCAACTATCTCAAGCAGTGGATAAGCAAGCGCCTGACGTTCCTCGACTCAAAGCTCCTCGTGCGCGAGGCCGATGCTTCGACAGAACCTCTCACGCTCTCTGCCGATGCCTGCAACGCCGATGTTGTGGTTGAGGCCACGCCTTCAACGAGCCACATCACCTCGCCCATCGACTCATGGCGCACGTTCTACAGCCAAGATGTGCGCTCAACAGGTGGCCTGCCTGCCGACGGCAAGCTTGTGTCGGCCAGCAAGGTGGCTTATCAGCTTGGCCATTATGCCAAGAACAACGTTGTGGCGATGACCTCAAACGATCAACATCGCATCAACTTTGCGCAACCCGTAGCCGCCAACACCGTTTATCTGTTGGCCACAAGTACGGCTGGTGTCAGCACGCTCGGCGTGGTTCTCAACTATGAGGACGGCACCTCGTCAGAAGAAAGCATCGTTTCTGTGCGCGACTGGTCTGTACCTGACCTGCAAGGCGATGAGGCTTACACCGGCCTCGGCTTCATCTCTATAGAGAATGAAGAGCTGAGCGACCGCTTCCGTTATTGCCTGTTTGAGAACGCTATCGCCGCCAATCCCATAAAAAAACTTACTGGCTTGACCCTCACACGCAAGTCGGGTGGCAACGCTTACGTCTTTGCCGTGTCGCGTGGTGTGCCTCAAGGCACAACAGGCGTGGCTAATGTCTCTGACAACCAGCCACGAACCGTCACGGCCTATTTCACCGCAGACGGCATAAAGACCGCCACACCCGTGAAAGGTCTCAACATCGTGCGCTATTCTGACGGATCTTCAAAGAAGATTGTCGTGAAATGATGCAGCTAAAACGATGTTGCAGCTAAAATAATGTTGCTGCTAAAACGATGTTGCAGCTAAAACAATGCAGCTTCTATAACAATGATGCTGCGCACAGCCGGTAATTGGCTTATAAAGAAAGCGTTGCAAAGTTATCAACAGCTATTGGTCTTCTGCTGATAACCTTGCAACGCTTTCTTTCTTTTCTCATCTCATTTTTTTTCATCTGTTTAAACCCAAATCGGTCGTTAGGGCTTGCTTGGATTTAAATGTCTAAACGCCTCATCCCTTCATCAGTCTGTTCTCCACAAGCTGTTTCTCGGCGTTTTGTTTCACCTGAAGCAGGGCGTTGGCCATCTGCGTCCAGTCGCTTTGAACGGCTGTGTCGATGAATGAATCGTAGACGGCGAACATAAGCTGTATGAGAGATGTGTCGCGAGTGTTGAGGATGTGTTTAAGCGTTAACTTCTCAAACTGCGCCAAGGTCTCGTCGGCGGCGTTGATGTCGCGTTTCAACAGATACACTTTCATCTTCGTGCTGAGCAATCCGATATAGTTTTTTGCCACCTTTGGCGAGTCGGGCACGATGTCAAGAGCCTTCTTTAGCAGGCCCTCGGCTTCGTTGACGATCGCTATAATGTTGTCGGCATCGCTGCCCTTTGCCATAAGATAATCGGCAATGCGACATTTTATGATGGCGAGGTCGCGCATGCATTTCTCATCCTCTGGATTCTTGTTGAGGTTGTCCTCATACACCTTCTGTGCTTTGTTGAGCCACACCCATGCCTCGTCAAACTGTTTGAGCATCATCAAGGCATGACCCTTGCTCTCACATATCGCAGCTACAAGGCCCAAATCAGTGTCGGGGTCATCCATGCGGTCGGTCACCAACGCAAGGGTTTCTTCTGCCTTCATGCAGAGCAGGTCGTAGAGATGCTCCGCGTTGAGGATGTTGATAATGTTATATGAGCTCAGGAGCATGTCGTTAAGAATGGTGCTGTGCTTCTCTTGCTTGAACAGCTCCACGAACATCTCGTTAGCCTTCTCGAAGCACAGAACAGCCTCTTTGAAGTTGCCCATCACGGTGTAGAAGCGTCGTCCCGTCTCGTCCACGGCGGCAGCATAACGTCGGGCTGTCTCAAAGTCGTCTGGGTTCAGTCGCCAAGCCTCGCATGTGGCATACTCATGCTGCTTGTTGTAGAACATCATGCCTTTTATGTCGTGCTTCTGCTCGCAGATGTAAGCCATGCAATTATAGATGAGCGAGAAGCCTTCGACCACGAGCGTGCCCGACAGGTTGAGGCTCTTCATCAAACTCATGTTCCTGAACGCGCGTTGTGTTCCCTTCTCCTGCTCATCGTTTGAGCCGACGTTCTTAATGTCTCTAAACGCAAACTCGGTCATGCTGCTCATCATGTAGAACGCCACCTGCAGACGCAGCGTCTGCTCCACCGTCGGGTGCTCATAGTGGTCCATGTAGATGCCATATTCTGAGTTGAACACATGCGCGGCAAAGTTTGACAGCATAGAAGCGGGCAATCCTTCTATTTTTATCATCACCGAGATAAACATCCACAAGAAGTTGGCAATCGCTTTCTTCTCGTCCTGGTCTTTAGTTTTGAAGAACGCGTCGATAACCTTGTTGGCATAAGCCACCATGTCGTTGAGCTTCGCTTTCACCTCTGCCGTCTCCCGTGTGCTTCCGTCGTTTGGTTGCAGCTCCATGCAGAACATCAGCAGGTTGGCTCTCACGCCGATGGCGTCTGTGCGATTGTCATCGAACAGCGACGGACAGCGGCTGAGGGTAGCGGCACATTGTGCCTGGTCGGCGTTGAGGAACAGCATCTTCTCTGCCATGTCCACCACAAGTGCCTCGTTGTTATAGTCGTCCTCCTCCAGTTGCTCCGTGAAAGGCTGGCAGGCATCCATAAACAGCAGGTTGTCGGGTGCCGCCTCTTGTATTGTTGCTGCGAGACGTTTGGCTTCAGCCGTCAGCGTGTCGGCAACAAATCTGTCAGCATATTTCATCATGCCCGCCATCTTCATCATGGGTGCTGTCTTGAAATAGGCACGATACATCCATGGCTGTTCGTTCAGCTCATTGGCAACGAGCAGATTGGTGGGTAGGTTCTCGTCCTCCTGCTGCGTCATGGCACGATAGAACTGTGCCATCTCGCGCTCTGGTTCCAGGAACTCAAGGCGCTGGCAGTCGGTCGCCAGGCGTTGCAGGAAGTTCAGGCCGTGATCAGCCCATGCCACGATGATGTCAGCGCTTGTGGCGTTTTCCTCTTCATGTCCGTCGACCACGTTGTCTCTCCACACGCATGTCGCCACATATATGGCCCATGCGAACACCTCCATGTATCTGTCGTCTTCAATGTGTGGCATGTAGGCGTTAATAAGATGGTTGGCCCATTGCTCAGCGTTCTTCTTGTCTCCGGTCTTGTACAGACACACGGCAAAGAACGCCGTCAGGCAGCCTTCAACGAGATGCCGTTCGTCAGCCTGTGCTTGCAGGTCATTGCCGTCTTGCGCTTGCTGGTCATTGCCGTCTTGCGGCTGTTGGCCGCCGTTCTTCCATGTCTCCTCGTTCTCTCTGTATATCTTTATTACAGCAGAGCCAATGCTTGCAGCCGCTGATGTGTTGCCGCTGTTGGCCAATTGCTTCATTACGTCAAGCAAGAACCATGCCGTCTGGATGGGTCGTCTGGTGGTTGCTTTCGTTACCCATTGCTCCAAAAACTTTGGTCTTCTCACAGCCATGTCGGCGAGGGCATAGACCACGGAACGTCTGAACATGTGTCCACGGCTCATCACCACAAGGTCGAGCAGCTCGGTGCTTTGCGTCTTGAGGGCAATGTAAGGCATTTCGCGGTTTGCCACAAGGTCCAGCGAGTTGTTGGCGACAATGTGGTGCATATAGTCGGCGAGCGCCACCAGGTAAGGGCCTAAGTTGTCGCCAGCCTGTATGCACAGTTCGCTGCGGAAGTTGGGATAGGTGAAATCTATTATTCCGTTCTCATCGTGAACGTTGAGCAGCGGTCCGAGGTATCGTCTCGTCTCAGCCCATTTCAGCGCGTCCCACTTCTGTCCGAGCAGGTTGTGCAGGTCGCTCTCGCGCAGACCAAACTCGCTCACGGCGAGCAGTCGCAACACGTCTATGCAGAAATCAAGGTCTACGAACAGGTCGGCTCCTGCCACGATCGACATGAAGAGCGTCTCGGGGTATCCGTTTGCTTGTTCAATGATCTCGATCAGCGAGTTTTGTATCTTCATCTCATCGTCTGCCTCGGTGCGTTGGCGTTGTGCGTCAAAGTAGGAGGCGTTAAGCAGCGTGAGATGTCGGGCCATCATTACCGACCACAGCGGAATGGCGCTTGGCTTGATCTTTCCTTCGGTCTTCTCGAGCAAAGCCTTCATGACGGCAGGTTGCAGATGCTTGCCCACCTTGGCCAGACGTTTGTCAACGAGATGCTGCACCTCTTCTTCGTTGAGAGCTGTGATCTGTATCTTGTCGCAGATGTCAATGCCTTCCGTCTGGCTGATCTCCGATGTGCATATCACCACCGCATCGTCAGGCACCCAACTGTTGTCGAGCAGTGTGTTGCAGTTGTCGAGCAGACACACCTCGTCCACCATCAGCACCTTCTTCTTGCTGTTCGTCTCAAATGCCTTTGCGAGCAGATGGGCGAGCAGTCCGAAATCTTCGTCTGTCTCAATGCCGCACCGGTGGTCCGATTCGGTGCGTTGGTCTGCCAACCAACACTTCAGCGGCATCTCAGGCCGGCAGTTGGTGTTGCGGCGGTCGGCAAAGTAGATGTAAGGCTCGTAACCTTCTTTCTGTTCAAGCTCTTCATATAGCTTGCAAAGCAAGGCGGTCTTTCCGAAGCCATACATGCCCGTCATCAGCAGCACCTTGCCTTTGTTGTTTTCGTCGTCTATATAGTTGGTCAGCCATTGCAGCCAGTTTTCGCGTCCGCAGAACAGCTGGTTGCTCTGTGCCATCTGCTCTTGAGTTTTGTCGTAGATTGCCTCGTAAGCGTTGTCGGGGTTTGCCGTGGCGTCTTCACACTCGTAGAGCATGATCTCCTGCACGAGCGCCGTGGTCAGAAACTCCACCAGCGTGTCGAGCTGTGTGAGGTGCTGTCCGTTCCATCTGCAGCCATACTGGCAGATGTTGCGGTCGAGCGAGTGGGCGTGCATGGTGCTTGTGATTTTTTCCTTCAGGAGCTTCAGACGTCGTGTCGCCTCGTCACCCTGTTCGCAGTAGAGGGCGCGGTGTGCGTTGTCCATGTCCTTATAAGCCTCTGGCGAGCGGAAGCAGAAGAAGCTGCGGTGCAGGTTGTCGGTGTCCATGAGCGAACCGAAGAGTATCTCCAGCTCCGTCACGCTTCGTGCCTGTGCCGTGTCGCTGTTTATAAACTGCATCTCGTCGTTGGTCATGCCGCCCACAATGGCGTCCCAGCTCTCTTGAGACGGCACCCATCCGTATCTGTCGCCGAGCAGACCGATGAAGAACGGTCGTGAGCTCTGTATGCCGTCAATACACTCGCGCAGCACATGGTTCTCACGTTCTGCTTCGTCCACGTCGCTTGTGCTCACGCCCCAACGCAGGTCAATGAAGTCGACATGAATGTTATGTGGTGCCAACTGTTGCGCTACCGCTGGATAGACGCGGTTCATTATTGCATCGCGTTCGGCATCCATGTCTCTGAACGTGCTGCTGAGAAAAATCTTGATGTTCTTGCCAGTGTGTCGTGTAGTCATAATTTGAAGTTTTGTTATCTGTGGGTAGATTGTTTCTTAAATGTGAGATGCATGTTTTTGAATGCCAGACCTTTAAGTCTCAGATTTTTTTACAGAGATTTTTTAAAAGCTTTTTGTCTTTAAAAAATCCGCTTACATCTCATATCCTTGCAAAGTTAAACATTTTATTTACGACAACCAACAGTTTCCCAATAATAAATTTTCTTTTCACCGTCTATTGGCGGTTGATTTAATGCTGCTTTATTCTTAATTTTGAACAATCAAACGATTATAAAAAATGACAAAAGAGAGGCTCTACCGATATTGTCCGTGGATGAGAGGCATGGCTACTAGCCAAATATCCT
>ERZ1034844.740-NODE-740-length-16964-cov-23.462416_pt1 | contig 16964 bp, 39 predicted proteins | sample MGYA00520594_ERZ1034844 | MGnify/ENA primary metagenome ERZ1034844 (study PRJEB33766, sample SAMN09781733) | gut metagenome | biome: gut microbiome | host: Homo sapiens | place: Madagascar | study: EMG produced TPA metagenomics assembly of the PRJNA485056 data... | reverse complement strand
TAAATAAATATATATATAAGATGTAAAAGCTATTGTAATTTCAACGCTTTGCCACTTGCGTAAAAATAAATTTAAAAAAGTTTGTGAAAATGTGTTGACATACCGCACGGTATGAGTTATTCTATAGGTGTCCTCAAGGAGAGGACGAAAAAAAATATGGAGGTGCTGAGATGGCAAGGAAAACCACAACCAGCACAGAAGTTAAGCAGCGTTGGGAAAACAAAGCTTATAAAAGGTATGTTGTCCGGCTCAGGCAGGACACACAAGCGGACCTTATAAAGCTTGTAGAAGATCGCAAAAGTACCGGACAAGGTACAACAGAGATCTTTGCCGATGCGCTGGAGCTTTTAAAAAATGAGGGTTAATACAAACCCTCAAAAATATACACATACCGCACGGTATGTACAGAGAAGAAAAGGAGAAAACAAATGAGAAAATACACAATTGAAGAAATGGCAAAAGGTCGCAGATGGTACGTAGAGTTTAAAGAAAAGAACCAGCTCGGAGAAAAAATACTTGTTGAATTCAGCTACTGCGAAAATTCCGGCGGTGCTCACTCTCTCCCGAATATGTGGTACAAAAACGGCTACATAGACAGAGTGCTCGAAAATTACTGGATCATCAGTACATACGCCACAGAGCTAAACGGCATGTGTCGCGGCAGATACAACCCACAGGAGAAAAAGTCGGAAGACGGCAAGCGTTTAGTAATAGATTTTGAATGGATGCTTGAAGCCACAGAAGAAAACGCAGCGAAACTGTTCAAAGAAATTGAAAAAAGAGCGTTCGCATAGTCGAAACGGGGCAAACGCCCCGTCTGCCGGAAATGGTCTCCCGGCACTGATGAGACAGACCGCAGAAGAAAGGACGGAAACAAAATGAAATCACAGAAGGAACTTAAAGAAAAGTATATGAAGGAAATAGAAACGATATGGTCTGAAGATTATATGCGCAACTTTTTAAGAAAGCAATGTGCATATGTCGTTGAACTCTCAAACGGAAATATTATCTGTTTAGAGAAACCAAGCATAAAAAAAGATTTTTGTTTTGGAATGGGCTGGTACGGCTCATATACAGATGAAGAGTTTGAAGCTGCCGAAGATCTCGCCAATATAGCAAAAACGAAAGCGGAATATTTTATCAGTGAGAACATGAAGCCGCTGGATAATGAAATAACAACACTTAAAAAAGCTTTACAGGGCGAAAAAGAGTGCTACACATATATAAACTATACAGGTCAGTCCTCTGATAGCGACCTTATGGCCTATGAAAGTGTTTACATTGGTCGTAATCCGGAATACAGCCCGGAGAGGTGGAGAGGACTTGAAGCACTTAAAAAGCTTGATTCCTGCGATATACAAGCAATTATTGACGGTCTAAACGCTGTTAAAAAGCAATTTAACAAGCGCTTAAACACATATCTTAAAAAGTACGGACTTACAAAATTAAATGTTTGGACGTATTGCAGAGACTAAGCCGAAACGCCCTTCGGGGCGTCCACGTAAGATAGCAACTTACGTGCTGATGATGGCAAGCTGACCAACACAGGGAAAAGCTACAAGAAAAGGAGAATAACATGAAAGTGAAACTCGTGAACACGGTAACGGGTAAGGAATACGGTAATATCCTCACGAACCGCATTTTGGAAGTCTGGGAAGCTGCAGAGCTGCTGAATGTAGACCTCGAAGCAATGTTTGAAGCTTATTGGAATGGAAACGGCGACGATCCGGGCGATCTTGGGCTGTTCCTTGTGGAGGACGACCATGAAAACAATTAAATACATCATAGCCACAGCAGCAAAAACGCTGCTGCTGGCAGCCGTAATACTGGCGTTATCAATCTCAGAATGCCCGGTATGTGGACATTTCTTATGTACTTGTTAGGAGGGAAGGCATGGAAATAGAAAGGATTATCGACATAGTAAAAGAAGTATATATTAACGTTTACGGCTTAAAAAAATGGAACAGTTTAAGCGACACAGAAAAACACGATGTGACCATGATCATGGTAAAAGACATGCTAACCATGATTTATAAGATATAAGGGCTGGCAACAGCCCCCGTTAATGCAGCCGCCCACCTGGGCGCAGGTCTCAAGCCCTGGCAAATGCAGAGAGACGGAAGAACATTGATAACAGAATAACAGGAGGATAAAAACATGGTAACAATAACCATAAAATACGATCGTAAGGACTTTTTTGGTAGTCGTATTTACACAGAGGATACCGCAGAACCACAGGACGTAGAAACAGCCGTTAAAATGGCAAATAAAGCGTTTAAACTGGTGTTTACAGATAATGCAGCTATTCAGCTCGAGGACTCGGACGGGGAAAGCATTATCGTTATGCAAGATTATTCGGATCGCGAAAAGGACCTGACAACGGTCTATATATACCACAGACCGAATGCCTGCGACATTCTCAACGTAAGCACAACAAAAGCACGTGCGCTGGTGCGTGCTATGTGTAAAGGTGCTTACATAGGACAGGAGGCGTAACATGAAAATTACAGCGATCGTCACAGCCGCATTACTCGCGGCAGGTATTACAACAGGAACAACATCGCAGCCGGACATAATTCCGGCTGCACAGCTACCTGCAGAGCCACAAACGTACACAGTAACAGGTACGTTTGCGTACTACTGCAAGGACATCAATAACGGCGGCTATTATATCCGTTTTGAGCCTGACAACGTAAACCTATACGAGTATTACGTTGACAAGCCGCAGGACGCTTGCAACCCGAAGCTCGGCGCACACTATGAAGTTACGATTGACGCAGGTGAACAGCGTCAGTGCAAGTGCACAGGACTCTGCGAAGAGGGCGCGTACTGCTTTAAGGATGATAACCGCATAACGAGCATACGCGAGATATAACACTATATGTAAATCCATAAAAGCAGGAGCATAACCGCTCCTACTTTTTCATTGCAATTTCAACGTTTTCAAAGTTTTTTCTGAAAATATGCAAATTATGCTTGACTATCGGTAATACCTATATTATACTATAGTCAAGTTAAAGGTCAGGACGAAAGGAGAACGGAAAACATGAAGACAGTTAGAAATTATACGGAAATTCCGGCTGATGTAGTATCAGCCGTGCTCAGCGAGTACAACGCCGCTGAAAAGGCGATCCGTGACGAAATCGCGGAGGGCTGCGTTGCTGAAGGTTATCCTCAGTACGGCAGCAACTTCGAGCTTCGTTTTGAAGCTCGACAGGATGAGTTAGACGAACTCATCGAAGACCTGTATGCGCAGCGCGGATACAGGATTATCGGTGAAGAGGTAGAATAATGGCTACCTCAGCGGCTCTGCAAGCCGCACAAAAGAAGTATGACGCGCAGAACACGCGCGTTTATACTTTTAAACTGAATAACAAGACAGACGCCGACCTGATAGAGTATCTGGACGGCGTTCCGAATAAGCAGGGCGCGATTAAAGCCGCGCTCAGGGAGCATATTGAGAGGAGAAAAAGTATGTTCACAAAACAGGACATCGAGGTAATGATTGAAGATTACCTTGCAGACCATCCGGGGTTGTTGGATGAAAACGACGCGAACGGCGCACTCGAAGTGGATTATGATTCAATCAGCTTTGACGAGGGTTTAGCATCATGGATGGCTGATGCTTATGACCAAACGTATCAGTATGTACTCGTTGCTGATGACGAAGGGAATGTACGCATCGAGCTTATCGGCATAAGATAATGGACAAAATAATCATAGACTCAGACCAGAAAGTCATAGAGTTAAATAACTGGTTTGGACAAAACGCGGATGAAATCATGAAACGCGGATTTCATCCGCCTTTAAACGAAGGCTGCATCATTTTAGGTAATGCTAAAGTGCAGCTAAATTTTAAAATAAAAGGCTCAGATGTTGAGTTTTTTCATTACGATCGCGTATATGGCGAGATGAGCACATTTTCATATAACTTAATAACGCGTAAAAGTTATATTGATTACCCTGACGGTGCTCCTGCTTCCGCTGTCGAAAACATGCGCCAGGGTCAGCGGCTCATGATACAAACATTTTTAGCTGTCATGTCCTTGCTGCTGTATCATAAAGACGCGATGGCCGAAAGCCTAATACGGAGCAAGGTACCTGATAAACTGCCGAAGCCGCAAAAAAAAGCTAAGGCTAAAAAGAAATCAAAACAGAAACAGCCTACTGCACATACGCAGCGCGTATACGTGTTGTCAAATTTTGAGCCTACAAAAGCTACTGAGCAGGTGTTAAAAGCAAAAAGAAAATACACGAAACCCGACTCCGAAGTACAAGTACGCGGACACTACAGGACATACCCAAGCGGTAAACGTGTGTGGGTAAAGCCGTTTACCAAGTACAACGGCAAGAAAAACAAAAAGGATAAGGAGTATATATTGTAAAGTTGCTCAAATGCATAGATAAATTACTTGACGAGTATTAATAAACGTCATATAATATCATTGCAATAAAAAATTGCAGTCGTTCCCTTTACGGGAACGTGGATTGAAAATTTTAAATGTTCGTATTGCACGAAAATAAAAGCACTCATTACAAACGTAGTGAGTGCTTTTATTTTGTCTATATAAAATATGGAGGATATAATTATGACCTATCCCAGTACCGCCAGTACATCAGCCTCATGCATAACAGTAAGTTCCTCGCCGTCTATCGTGACGGGAGCACCTGCGTAGCGTGCATACAGTACCTTGTTACCAATAGCAACAGACTGTACCGCCTCGCCGCAGCTTACTACCTCGCCGATGGTCTCTGACTTCCTTTCTTCCTGCACGATCAGGATACCGTATTCGTTTTTCGGCTGCTCCGATGGTCGTACAACTATGTTTTTATGTAATGGTCTTATACGCATTGCGTATGCTCACCTCTTTCTTTTTGTCCTGTCCGCCTTGCTTTTCGGTTTGAACTTTATCGGCTGTAAGTAAGGCATCAAACCTATCTCACGGATAATGTACTTTAACAGCGTTCTGCTGCGCTCTTCGTAGTCGTTGCGCCCAAACTCTATCGGATACGCAAGCATATAAAAATCTACCTGCTTATCATCACCGTAAGACCGTATCAACGCTTTGCGCGTATCCATGCGCAGTTCTTCATCCTCGATGTCCGCGACTGCAAGGTCAAACGCGTTGTCGATTATCTCATTCCATCGCATCAGACAGTCTAAATGCGTTTCTAACGTGTCCAATTTATCATCTGAATTAAGATATCGCCGTCCGTCTGTTCCCTGCCTTAAATCGGCAATCTGAGAGCCATATCTTGGTTGTTGATTGGAATTTATACGTGCAATCTCCGATTTTATGGCTTTTATGTCATTTTTTCGGACGTTATACGTCTGTACGAGCTTGCGCGCTATCTGCATGTACGGATTACGCTTAATGTCGCTCATGCGATTCTCAGGCAAGCATACCACCTGCCGTATTATTTTTAGGTGTGAGTGTAAGCGTCAGGCATATAGCCTGTCGTATCAGCTCGTCTATGGTTATTTCTGTGAATTCTGAATGTATGAGTATTTCTGATTGCGCTTCTTCCGGCTGTCTGCCGTTTATCATCTTTTCCGCGACTGCCGCAGCTTTTACGCATGCGTTTACTGCCGCCGCGCCTATCGCGGTGAGCTGTACCGTGTCATGCTCGATACTGCCTGCGAGTGCTGCCGCTAACGCTTCAGTTCGCGTGTTTCCTGCTACCTTATACTGTATCATATATGTTTACCTCAAATCCAAAACTTGCGCAGCTTAGAGCATTATGCCCGTACTATCGGCGGCTTACCGCAGTTGCCTCTGACCTTAACTTTTTAGCTTTGATTTTTATTGACAGGTTTTATCATTTTAATTATCAATGCATATTTTATTATTATTATGTTACACAGGACGCCAAGGTTGTACGGCTGCGTAATGCTCGTCAGCTGTGCCTATATCGCTATTGTCGGTCGGTCGTGTGATATATTGAGTGTATTTCTGAACGATCGTACACAAAACGGTAAAATGACATTTTATTGTACTGTAACTGATTACTGACCGCCGGCAATCCAACATAGCAATGTTTAAATCGTATGATTTTACACGTTTTCGGGCGAAATATCAACGCTTTCCCCGATGATTTTCCTGTTTATCTCTCTTAATGTTTTTGCCTTGTTTGTTGCACATTCCATTGCGCAAGCCGCGTAGCCTGCCAAATCTATGTAATTATCCTCTTTGTACGCTTTGGCTGTAGTTATGCGCCCCATCTTAAACAAGACCATCATATGCGCCACATCCCCGGAATCGAGCGGTACGCCTACCTTATACTTGCTGTTGAGATATGCCGCCCAGTACTCCGAGATAACGTCAAAATTATTTTCCGGCTCGCCGTACTGCTCGTTGCGGTCCGTGCATACTATCCTCTTAGCCTCGTTGAGACAGCGTTCTCTCTGTGGTATGCAGCGTTCTCTCTGTGTTATGCCGCTTAATTTTCCTGTTTCCGTAGTCGAGATCATATATAATGTCCACCTTTCTGTACGCTGTTGGCAAACACGTTATGTCTGCCATTCTTTTCCTTTCGCTGCAACTCTTTACGCCTGTGCAGCTCGCTAACGTAGTTGTTATATACCCTGCAGGTCGTATGACAATTAGGTTCTGCTGTCCTGCTGTCACAGCCTTTGCAGCCTTTAAACCGTGCCTGTGCTACCATAGCCGCCCCTTTCCGCGTTTCCGAGCTTGTCTACCGTTTTAAAATCTATTGTTGCTTGATGCTTGATGATGCGGAACTGAGCAATGCGTGTGCGTGCCGGGATAAATGTATCCTCTGTTGCGTATGCCGGGAATAACCACTCGTCTCTGTCTCCGCAGTAGCTCTCATCTATTATCCCGATGCTGTTTGCCATAAGTATCTTATAGTTTTTAAATGTCGAGCTGCGCGGTGCAACGATAGCTTCATAACCTTCCGGCAGCTGCATAGCTACGCCGAGCGGTATTGCCCTCAGCTCGCCTTTTACAAGGCGCGCATCTTGACCACAGTATAGATCTATCCAGTTTGATTTCTGCTCGCCGCCTACGTATTTAAGCTCTGGTATTTCTCTCAGATACTTTATTTTGATTTCCATTTCTGCCATATCTTTTTCTGTTTCCTTTCTTGATTCTGTTCGCTGTCAACTTCTTGAGTTTTGATTTTAGGGAAGGCATTCACAGAGTCCGCAAAAAATATTGTTCTGAGCTTTTCATTCATTTCTTCTTTAATTTCATTGTATAACTTTACAGTTGTTTCTGCTTCGGATTCAGTACCGCATTGTGGGCACCATATTTTTTCGCCTATGATGTCTGTTTTGTCAAACTCAAATTCTGCGTTGCATTCGGGACATATGCCGCAGTAATGCATAGCCCCGTTCCGTTTTATTGTTATCATCTTCTGTACCTATTTTCCTGTGCTGCTCCTAAAATTAAGCCTATCACTATTGCTACACAAAACAGCAGTGCAATGATCTCAGTATAAAGACCTGTACCCATGACCATGTGATCGTGCCTGTAAGTTTAAGTACGATAAAAATTATCGTAAGAATTTCTGTGAAACCCATTCTCTCATTTCCTTTCCTAATGTGGATTCTATAACATTTAAAAGCTCTTCCTTATTTACATTTACATTTGATTTTGCAGACATTTTATCAATATGTTTCTCCGCAGCTGCCATACACTCGTCTTCCGACTTGTACATGTCGCCATGCGTAAATGAGTTGTACTCGTAGTCCTGCCCATTTATCGCATAGTAAAAGTATTCGTCATCGCCTACGTAAAAGTCATTACATATCGCCTTATAGTGCTTTTTCTTCGCCGTCCTGTAGTAAGGCTCTTTTTTAGGCACATGAGCTTTCTTCTTGCTCCACTTCATAGCTACTCCTTGTTATAAAACTATAACCTTCTTCTCGTCGTCCGCAGTTGGCACTATGTTACTATCAGTGCCATAATAGTAGCCGCCACCGTCTCTGTACTGTACTACCACATCGTAGTTATATGGTAGCTGCTGTAGCAGGTGTATCAGTTCGTAGTTTTTCATTCCTTTCCACCTTTCAAAACTTTAAAATTACGCTTAATTGTCAGTGCTTTATATAGTTCGCTATAAACATCCGCGGTGACTTCTACTATTTTTTTGACAGTATCAACGCTTTCGATTTCTCGTATTACTACCTCGTCCAGTCCTTCAAGATCAAGTTTTAATCTTGGTTTTATGATAGGCATTTCATAATCCCCTGCACAAAGTATTTTTATGGATTTTGTGATGATTTTGCCGCGAGGCTCTTCGTCATAATGCAAACATTTATATCCATAACCGTTACATGTTCCACCTTGCTTTATGTAACGTTTACAGCGCTCGCAGAATTCACATACGCTAATCAAAGTCACTGTCCTCTGCTTTGTACGGCTTCGGCAGCGGCATCCATGCGTCAATGTCCAGCCAGTCGCCTTTCCCTTCCAACCAATAGCCTTGACTGTCAATCTGGCACACATCAGTACAAACATACCCGTGGTCTGATATAAGTATTTCTTGCCTGTCATCAGGCATAGGACAAGTTAATACTATTGGATATTCGTCTAAATACGGAGTATCGTTTTCCGTTGCTTCACGCCATGTTACTGGTATCCACTTGCTTTCCTCGCGAAGCTGTTTCAGTTCTTCCAACCAGTCTGCAAGCTGTTCATGCTCTTCCGCGCAATCACCACATCTTTGATAATAGCCTCGTAGACTCGGAAAATTATAAGTTGCTTCTCTTTTCATTTCCAAAGCAATTTCTCTTGCGCGTTTTATCGCTTCATCTAACGTCATTTCCTCACCTCTTTGTAAGTATCTACATACTCCCTGATAGCTTTCAGTTCCCTAAGATAGGCAGCTACCTGTTTATGTTCCCAATATTCTTTAGCTATCACAGTATCCTGTATCGGCATTTGAGCGATTTTTTCTTTGCCAAATATATCTTCTAAGACTGATACTCTTTCTTCGTACCGTTCGATTATCTCATCTATGCTTAAGCGCTCTGTCATTTCCTCACCTCTCCGCAATCTAAACCCTGACCGCATTTTGGACAGTAATTGTACCTATGCTTTGCACGCTTCTTCTTCCCTAACCACTCGCCGCAGTTGGGGCAAGCGGCGTAATCGTTCCCCAACTCTATCGGGTTAGGGTTTTTGAGTTCTTTCAGAGGCTGCTTTATTCTCAGCCTTATCAGCTTTATAGCTTCTTCTAAAGCTATCGTGTAGTCGAGCGGATAAATTCCACTCGACTTCTGATATTGCCACGCGTAGCGTGTCTATTATTTCTTTTTCGGTCATTTCGCTTTCATCACTCTTTCAATGTAATCTATGCATTTCTGATACACTTCCGGGTCAAACTTTCTTCTCTCGTGTTCATATGCGCTGTATTGCGCAACGCTGCAACCTGCGATTTCTGCCATTTCTCGCATTGTCACCTTGGCGGACTTTCTCAGTGCAGCTATATGACCTGCATACATGCCGTGTTGACCGTTCCAGTTTTGTATCTTCACCATTTTTTTAGTGGCTTTTGACTCCAACTCTTTCTTCAGTTTCTGTATTTCACAGTTATCATTTTTACAATCAATTATGCATCCGCTTTTATCTTTTCCGTCGTAAAAACCTGCTACATACTTTGTAGACTCTTTGCATTTACTGCAATTTGTATTAATCAGCATTAATCCTTGTCCTTCTTAAAAACTATGTCATTGTACTTATTCACGTTCAACCTAAAGCAATCGTCCTGTTCAAATCCCTTACACTCATTCGCATAGTCATCTAATCCGTGGTCACAATCTTCTATGCACATTCCGCAAACAGAATCGTCAACGTGCGTTTCCCTTATGTCTTTGCAAGTCTCCTCATACAATTCCATGCCTTTGATAACAACATCCTGATATCTCAGTCTCGACTTGTTGTTATCGTCTGCAAGCTGCCGCTGAAATTCAAGCTGTTCCCTCAGCTTCTTTATTTCTTTCGCTGCTTCAAGCATAATCTTACTTTCCGTTGATTCTCTCGGTATGCCGCCCTTTTCGAGCAGGTCTACATATGATTCAAGCAGTTCTGTTATGTCTATGTTATATATCATTCATTAAGTCCTTCCAGTATCTTCTTCAAAGCCTTGTTCTTACACTCTCTGCTTGCCTGTGCTACTATCCTGTCTACTATCCGTTCTTTGTCCTTGTAGATTATCTCTCTGACACATTCAACTGTGATCTTGTCCACTTTTTTTCTATCCATGGTATAGTCACTATAGTATCTGTCCGCCACCACGCTTAAGACTGCTTCTTTTAATTCCTCTTCTGGAATCTCTATTTTAAGTTCCATTACGCATCCACCTCGCTGTCTAACCACTGTTCCTTGCATCTAAAACACGTTTCACGGTCTACTTTACCTACTTCATTGTCGCACAATGCTCTTTCATCGCTGTATATGTATGGGCAATTCACACCGTAGTAGACCATAGCCTCATAGGTCGGCCCGCCATCGTCAATGCTTACTCTTTTAAACTCCTTATCCTGTTCCTCTAAACCGTCGAGTAGCAGGTTTATTATGTATTCCCTATTTGTCATGTTGTTTAGTCTTCTTTCTTTATATTGTTATAAATAACAAGCATCGACGGGAACGGGGCATCGTTTTTTATCGTTCCGTATTCGTCGGCGAATTTTATTCTTCCTCGAATAAAACGTAATTCTGCTTTCCCATAGATATAGTCGTGAAAGTACGCCGTATCCGTCCGAGCAGGTATAAGAAGCACGATTGGATACTTTATTTTCTGTGATTCCGTATAAGCTTTAGCTACCCATTTTTTTAGTTCTCTGCCATATGGTGGATTGCAGAATACAGCCCCGCCCACGTCCCAACTTTGTGACAATCCGTTTGATTCAGGTGTATAATACATAGCGCATTTTGCCGACATGTCAGTAGCTGCTGCGTCCAACACAAAGTTAAATTCTGTGTTTAAATCGTTAAAGAAATCCTGTGGTGTACACCAATTCATATTCTTGGACGAAAAATGTACGATATTCATCACCTACTCCTATTCAACCTCAAACTCTCCAAACGTTGATATCTCCGCCATAAACTGCATCTGTTCCAGCGTTGCCTTTATGTAACTGTCGCGGTCGAAATTTAGTTTGTCGGCAGTATCAGTAAGGATTTTTAACACCTCTGAGACCGCTGCTGCGTGAATGTCTACTGGGTGAATGTATTCTTCTTTATCTGTCATCGGTTTATTGTCTATCAACATTACTTTTCTCCTTCACTTATTCCTGATATGGTCTCGGTAACTCCATCCAAGCCAGTACCTCACTGTATTCAGGCAGCAGCATATTATCCTCTAAGCCGTACTCGTAAAAGCCATAACCGTCATGATAGCAGCTCTTACGATAAAATACCGGATATCTCAGTTCACGTCTGTTTCTTATGCTATCGTATACCGTGACTATTAGCGGCTCACCTACCGGCGGCAGGCTTTCTTTTATGCTCGTCCAGTTTACTTCGTGTATCATTCCGTTACCAACTTTCCTTTTCTTCGGGCACCACGCCGGGGAAGTCTTAATGCTTGGCTTATCTTCGTTTCTATTTCCGAAACCTATAAAGCCTTGCATTTTCAATATTTTATGGTCTTTAAAATACTGAATTATGTATTTTGGTCGGGGTGTTCGCAATAGAAACTCCCTCTTGTGTTTCCGATTCCTCGGAAGTCTTTACAATGTTCACACTCTGCGCATCTAATTTTATCTGCCATTACTTACTCCTTCCTGTTGCTCTTTTTCAACGGGCATTTGGGGTGCGGTCTTTCTTTCCACTTCTTTAAACGGTTCAACATATTCCTGCTGCCACCAGTCACAACTTTGACACGGCACAGTTGCACAGTGATATTTGCATTTATCGTCATATTTTTGTATTTCTCCGAAAAACTTAACAAACTTATCTCTGTTTGTTTTTACTGGGTGTTCTGCCATCCACTCTTTCAAGATAGGTTCAGCCATGTCGGAGTTATCTATTACGAAATCTCGACACAGTTTTTTAGCGTAGTTTTTAGATGAACTCACAGGGCATTCTCTGCACGAGTCTTTTTTATGCTGGTGCTCGCATAATCTTTTATAGATGTCCATAGCCTCTTTAAAGCTCAGCGGCTTATCGTTTAACTTTGTTTTCATTGTTTTCTCCTGTTCTTCCTTTGGTGGCTCTGTGCTGCGATAATCCGACCATTCGAGGATCGTGTAGCCTTTGTCCTTAGCACTCACGGTACTATCATATGTACCCTTGTTAAAGCAGTAGCACGTTTGTTCTTTGTAGAGTTCAAAGCTGTTCCATGACAAGTATGATGAGCCATCGCTCCATCTCAGTCCGGCCTTGTCCATCACCTTGCAAAAGTCCTCAGCCTCTTCTTTAGTCGCACAGTGCATGCAGACTTTTTTATATCTCCATGCGCCAAAATCGAACGGTGTTTCTGATGCAAGACCAGCTATCATTTCATCATTCCAAAACCATTCGCCTTTATCTTCTACCATTCTGTAGTGGTAGGGGTTTTCAAAAATAAACGTCTTGTGAGCCTCTTTTATAGTCATAACCGTGCCCAGATACTTGTCCATATTCCCATTAAAACTCATATTTTTTGTTCTATCAGACACTATCCTCACTCTGTCGCCCACTTTATATTTCATTTTCGTTCACCTCCGCTGTAACTATCCGGCTTTTGTCGTACTGTTCAAGTGCACTGTCCATGTGGTCGTGCCACATGGCGTTCCTCTTGGCGTCGAGCCTGTTGACTTCTTTCCTTACGATCTTCTCCTGAGCTGTAAGCCCTTTGCGTTTCTTCTTAGCTGTACTACTCTTTCCCACAGCGAGCCTCCGTAAGTTTTTCTATCAGCAGGTCGATCATGATCTGCTGAGATGATATCTTCTTTTCAAGTTCAGAGGTGTCAGGTGATCCGGTATCAGCCTTAAGGATCACATCGCTTGTCGCGTCTAACATTTTGCGCAGCTCAGACAATTCGGCGTCGCGGTCTCTCAGTTCCAGTTTGAGCTCATACACCTCATCTGAGTCATCGCCCATAGTGATGCCGAATACTGAAGCTATAGCGCTTTTGACCTTACGCACCTCATCGTCTTTAAGTATGCGCAAGAAGTTTGTGCAGTTATCGGTAAAACTGTATGCTAGGTAATGAGGATTGAAATATCTACCGCTTATTTCGATCTCGTCTGGTCTGCTGCTCGGTGTGTTAAATATTTTTACGTATTGCATGTTGTAATCACTCACGGCTGTTACTAACGCAGTAGAGCCATCCGCAAATTGCCATATCTCAAATGGCTTAGGGTCTATCATATGTATCTCCTTTGTTATCTTACCTATGGCAGCAGCCGCAGTAGGATCTGCGTAGCCGCTGCCGTTATAATAGTAGTTATCTTCTCTGTTCATTTTTTACCTTGCTGTATCTCATCGCGTATATCAGGCAAGCGTAGTTCGCAAGGTCTCTACCCTCTCAAATCTGTGCTCCTGCTTCGCATCAGGATACTTTTCACGATCAACTTCTGACATAAACATGTCGAGCGGTCTGCTAAAAAGCTTGCCCGCATATGTGTAAACCACGTCAAGCGTATTCCATTCAGTATGCTGAGCTATGCCGACGATCTTAACTTCGTTGCCTTTAAAATGTCGCCACACTTCGCCTTCCTGCGGTAACGGTCTATCATACTCTGTTACACGTTCCGTTCTATGGTCAAAGCATTTTTCGAGTTCCGCAAGGTCAACGCCCGGCGGAAAGTCTGCAACCGTTTTGCCCGAAACTTCAGCTTTTTCTACATGCATCTGCCTAAGCACTAAGCAGCACCCTTTTAGTGCTGACTCATCTATCGCATAGCCGCTTATCTTAAATATCCTCATTAGTATCTCTCCTTCTTACTCCTCCTCATGTTCCACCTCGTGTTCCCACGTCAGCATTTCTTCTATGTCGTATGGTTCGTCGTCAACTTTAACAAAATCAAAAAGCCCTACATTCGCGTTTATTAACGCTTTTAGTTCGCTTCCGTACCATTTTGTTAAACAGTCACAAAAATCACGGATTGACTTTGGTTTATTATGATAAACCCTGATATCTTCTCCAAACGCGTCTCTTTGACGTACCATGTAGCCTTCTTCTAAAAAACTAAGGTAACCGTATTCCTTTGCTGTAAGTCTTGGCGTTTCTTTGTATTCTCTGCAAAGCCACAGCAGCATACGATTTTCGCAAGAACTATAAGACTTATCGGTGTATTTAAACTCACAGTCACTGCAACGTACAGCGGTACACACTACGATTTTCCCATCGCGAAATGCTATTGTATTGCCAGCATCAGCAATCTTCTTTATCTCGTCCTTGTAATACTCAAAATTGGTCATAATATACTCTCCTGTCTTTTTAAAAACTCTGCCGCCTTATATTGCCCATAACTCATACCTGCCGCTTTTGCCGCAGCTGCAACGGCATCTATGCCGTCTGATTTTGTCTCGGACCTGCGCGCCATATAAGCCTTTGTAAGTTCTCTTTTGTTGCGGTTATATTCGGCGGATATTCGTCTGCTCATTATCAGCCGACAGTCTTTCGAGCAATACTTACTGCCGCCATTTTTCGTATTGAATTCTTTTCCACAGCAGCTGCATTTTACTATCTTTCCCTCTGACAGCTTTCCTTTAAGCTTTTGGTATCGCTCTCTGTTGCGTTTTTTCTCGGCTTTCCTTCTGCAATCGTCTGAGCAATACTTTTTTCCTTTTTTTGATACAAACTTTTTTCCGCATACCGGGCATGTGATCTTTACGCTTTCTTGCGCTATTCTTGCTTTCTCTCGCTGTTTCCTGTCGTTTATCCTGTTTACATACTTGCGGCGTATATCAGCGCATTCAGAACTGCACGTTTTCTTGTTTCTGTTCATTTCAAACAATTTGCCACACACTACGCATTTTTTAGTTATCACCGTTTTCACCGGCTTTCGGATACGCTTTTTCATAAAGCTCCATGAAATCTTCAAAACGCATTGTTGCGAGTATATCTGCGTTGTTTTTCTTATGTATGACGATCGGCATGTCTGGCGTTCCTTTCGAATCGCGTATAGCCTGCGCCATCCAGTCGTAAAGCATCATTTTTTCCTGATGTTTGCATTCAATGTGCATGCCCGGCAGACCTACCACATCCGACGCATCGCCCGTGTTTCCGCAATACTGAGCTGTGCGGCGTGCATTGCAATACCCGTACTCTTTGAGCAGGTTAGCTATCTGTCGCTCGAACCGTGCGCCTTTTGCTTTGCTGTTTATCTTTCCCATGCTTATACCGCCTTTGCTGCTTTTAACTCGTGAAACTTATCTTTTACGCCTTCAACGCCGTGTTCAAAACCGTAGTTCAGCATTTCGTCCACTTCCTCTGTGGTAAACGATACGTCCACACCAGTTTCAGCTTTGATGCAGCCTATCATATCTTCAAGTGTCACATGGTCCGAATCAATGCATTCATACTGCCGTATCATGTGTTCTACAGCTCTTTCAAGCCGTGCCTTGCCGTGTCCGAACACGTCTCTGTTTGTGAGCAGCGTAACGTACATATTCTTCAGGAATGCATTGCGCTCTGCAACAGCGTAGATAAGCCTGAGACGTTCCTCTGTCTCTTTAAGCCACTCTTTCTTAGCCTTTGCGCTAAACTCTTTTTCAGCCTGTCTGAGCGTCTTCTCGGTTATCACGATGTTTCTCTTGTTATTCTTCTTTACTCTGCTGTTCTTCCCCATCGTCTATCGTTTTTATTACCTCTTCATTTGCTGCGATACGTTCCAATGTCTTTTTCTGATACTCAAGAAGTTCAGCGTCTTTTTCAATTTTTTTACGGATATACTTTATTTCTTTTGTACTTCTGATAAATACGGTCGTCATTGCTGCGGTAGCAGCCAGCATCGCCGCTATACCGCATACAAGATATATAATTTCCAAATTTCCAGTCATTTTCTCACCACTTTCTTATTTTCCAAAACACCCACGCGCACGCTGCGATGATCACCGCAAGCCACGTGAGCATTTCAGCTTTGACTATTATCGCCGTTATCACTTAGCTTTAACTCTCCTTCGCCTTTTTCCTCTGATAATTTGCGCCGGCTTATCCTGTCTCGCAACTCTTTTGGTAATCGGTCATTCAGGCTCTGACGTTCCTGTATCTGCTCATACGCACTGCGGAACTGTCCGCGGATAACATCAGGATTTTCCGACATGCATATGTCACGATACCCGATAGACTGAGCAGCTTGCCGCGTTACCTTATCAAGGCTGTTAAGTGCTTCACGTTCTCGGCTCGAACCGTAATGCCTTATCGACCTGAGTACATCGTTCCACGCCTCGCTCCATGTCTTCAAGCCGCTGCCCTGCGTTGCATTTTTCGTGATATCCGCTATTGACGGCGGATAGGGGCTTGTGAGCATATGCTGCTTCAGGGCATCCGAACATTCTTTGTAGCTGATATTTTTAAGCATTTCATACCAAACACTCATCGAGTTCTCGTCCGCAAACAATTTGTAACGAGGATAAGCTGCTTTGATGGCATCCGCGATGACTTTAAAATCCTTCTTCGTCACTTTCCGCCCACCTTTCCGTCATGTCGTAGAACTCCTGCATTTCCTGTTCGGATCGCGTGAGCTGTCTTCCTGGGAATGTTTTTCTGTCACGTTCCTGTTTTTCATGCACGGCGTTTATCACCCATTTGCGTATGCATAGATAGTGACTCTTTGCTGAGTAGCCTTTCATCTCGATGTATTCATCAAGGAATGTCACAGCTTCGTTGGCAAGCTGCACTCCGTATTCAGTTTTTAGTTTTTCTATCTCGGTATCGGTGAGCAGGACATGTCGATACTCGCCGTACCTGTGCTTAGACTCTTTAGAGCTTTTTTTCTGCTGAGATGATGCTGCGATGTGCAGTGGTGCGTCGTCAGGCGCGCCACACATACTTATATCTT
>ERZ1034844.737-NODE-737-length-16999-cov-4.746223_pt1 | contig 16999 bp, 10 predicted proteins | sample MGYA00520594_ERZ1034844 | MGnify/ENA primary metagenome ERZ1034844 (study PRJEB33766, sample SAMN09781733) | gut metagenome | biome: gut microbiome | host: Homo sapiens | place: Madagascar | study: EMG produced TPA metagenomics assembly of the PRJNA485056 data set... | reverse complement strand
CCGGCAACGCCTTTGACGACGGGCTTCGCCACCTGAACCGCCGCACCGGCAACGCCTTTGACGACGGGCTTCGCCGCCCGAGCTGCCGCCCCGGCAACAAGTGGTGCTTCGCAAACAACCTTCTTCGCAACTTTTGGTGCTTCTTCAGCTGCCTTGTGGGCCGTTTTCTCAGCAGAAGCTTTAACCGCAACGGCAGCTTTTTCAGCGGCATCGTCAAGCTTTTCCTCGAAAGGCGTTGCCGCACGACCCGAATAATTACGCTGACCCTTGCTTATCAAGGCTGCACCACCCGCAATTGCCGCAGCGCCGGGACCAGGCAGAACAAGCATGGGAACGCCTGCAGCAGTCAAGGCAGCACCCGCCGCTACTTGCGCTGCGCCCTTTATCTTGTGCTTTGGGTTCCCTTCGTCAACGGGCAACACTTCGGGAACCACGAATTCGGGTTCATCCGAGGACCCGCCGTTAGAAGGATCGTGATTATCCACTGCAGTCGTTCTATCGCTATCGTTCATTGCAATTCCTTTTCCCACCTGCGCACAAGTGCAGTAAAACAAACAAAAAAGCCTAGCGCCAGCAAAAGGCACAATACGCCCGTTGCGAACCAAACGTAGCCGTACATCCGCCATATGCCAAGCGGAGCAGCACTCCCGTCGCAAGTCAAGCAGAGCCGCACGCCCGTCGCACGCAAGGGCAAGCAGCAGTTCCCGCGCGCATCACTTGCGCTTTCCACGGAGGTGGGACATGTGCACTATACACAGTGCAACCGAGGGCCCGTGCACGCCGCGCTTTCCCACAACGATTCCAGCTTACGGGCATACACCATCACAACCGTCGAGAAAGCAAAGATGATGCCAAGCCGTTGCACAATAGGGAAAGATGGCCCTTGAGGGGGGCAAAAACAAAAATCCTCGCATCTTTGCAACTTTTTTCGATTAGGGACTCCCTTCCGCCCCTGCAAAGTGAAAATAGGCAGCTTTATAGCCAATTATCCGCGTTTTCACACCCCGACTCGCGATTTGAAACCACGCAACAATCCCTAATCGCAAAAAAGTTGCAATTCGAACCGATTTTTTGCTTTCGAGCCCCTGGGGTGGCTTCCGGACGGCGCCATGGGCAGGGGGGCTTTTAGGCGGCGCCATGGAAGGCAATCCAGCCGCAGCATCACAAGGCAACCTGGATGCAGCATCGCGGGGGGAGGAGACGGTGCGCGCAGTGCGCCACCGGGGGCAGTCCGGCAGCAACGTCTATAACGATCCAGGCACGGTGCCACGGAGCGACGACGTTGAACGGCATCCTGGAAGATGCCGCAAAGGAGCGGACAGCACTAACCCGCAAATTATCAGCCAAAAATGAAAAAGGCGCCCGCACAATGCGGACGCCTTCGTCTGAACACAAACTAAATGCTATTCAGCAGCGTTCTCTGCAACCTCAGCAGCAACAGCTTCTTCAGCAGCCTCTTCTGCTTCGCCTTCTGCAACAACAGCAGCAGCCTCAGCCTCTGCAGCAGCCTTAGCAGCTTCCGCTTCAGCCTTCTTGGCGAACTCAGCAGCACGAGCAGCCTTAGCAGCAGCCTTAGCTTCACGCTCTGCCTTCTTGGCAGCCTCGGCAGCCTCGATAGCAGCAGCACGCTCTGCCTTCTTGGCGGCCTCGCGAGCAGCAACAGCCTCAGTAGCAGCACCGAACTTGTTAGCGAAGCGCTGTACACGTCCGCCAGAGTCGATCAGCTTCTGCTGGCCGGTGAAGAACGGATGGCAAGCGTTGCAGATGTCAACGCGAATCTCCGACTTCGTGGAGCGAGTCTGGAAGGTGTTGCCGCAGGTGCAGGTTACCGTGCAGTCAACGTACTCGGGATGGATATCTTTTTTCATTGGTTCTCCTTACTATGCCTTGGTTTCCGACCAAGGCGAGATAAGCCTATTTAGTATAGCGCAGGAGCGCACTTTCGCAAGGTGGTTAAGCTTTCTTCCCTGTTCCTTCATAACGCCCCACCGAAAAGAGGGGGGGGGTCACAAATATAAGAGGGCTACACAACAAAAAGAACCCCGCATGTTGAGCCGAACCCACTGCGTTGCTCCTGGGGACAGCTATTCATTCCAGGAGCACAAGAAGGGTCGGCGTATGCTGCGAGGCTCTTCGGAGGTCTATTTCTTTTTGATCTGGCTGGGATGGAACTTGAAGAAGTCGGTGCGCGGAGGGAGATCACGCACGCGATGACGACGTTCGTCGAGCTCCATAGCGTTGCACAGCTCTTCCATGCTGTCGAAATCATAATTCCAGCTGAAGAAGTCTTCGAACTCAAAATTCATATAGTCGCAGATGCGCTCAGTACCACGCGGAACAACCGGATGCATCAGCAACGTTGCGATACGCAGCAGATAGAACGAATCGACCAATACCTGACGGCGAGCATCGGCATCTTCATTGGCCTCCGCTTCGCGAATGCCGCTTGACCAATATTTATTGGCATAACGGATGAACTCGTCCATCAAAGCCATGATGGAATGAAGGTCGACGTGGTACATCAGCTCTTCGTACTTGTGCATGGTTTTATTCACCTTGGCAAGTACCTCAGTGGTTACCGTACCGAGGGGCATATATCCCTCAAAATTCTTTGCTGCCTCATAGAAACAACTACGGGCAAGGCGGTTGAATACCTTGGTAAGAAGCGCACCTTCCTTCAAGGCAGGGTCGGCAACACGCGGATCTTCGCGCTTTTCGGGGTCGGGATCGAAAATTTTTGGCTTGAACCCTACCGATTTCTGGTCGAGCGCCAAAGCGAGGAAATGGGCGCGCAGCTGCTCGGAGGTGTAATGCTCCAAAAGCTCGTCTGCCGTAGGCGGCTTCACCGAGCCAGAGGAAGAAGCCTTCTTGTCGCCAAACAAGATATGGTGATTGGCAATAAGCTTTGTCTGCTGCAATTCGCCTTCAGGAGCATCGGCAACCACAGGCCGCTTTTCCTGAAGGGCGGCAAACAATGCAGGCTGGGCAACACCATAGAAATACAGGTTGTCCTGACCAATGAACTGATACACCGTTGCGTCTTTTTTGCACCAGAAAGAGCGCCATGCCGAGCGCGAAAGACCGCGATCATCGTTGCGCGCCATGGTGAAGGAAAGCGGAGCCCAAAGGCTTTCGGGCCAACACCATACCGTGAGACCATCTACCCCATCGATTTCAGGAACGGGCACGCCCCATTCGACGTTACCGGAAATACGGAAAGGCACCAATGCCTTACCAGTGCGGAAGCGGATGTTCGCATCGGCCAATACGGTACGCGCTTTATCGCGATCGTAAACGTTCTCGAACTCGATCTCGAAACTCTGCTTGCCCTTGGCGGCGTCACGGTGCACATGCTTCGGCAATTTGTCCGCAATTTCCTGGTATTTGTCATATAGTTCCACCTTGATGTAAATGATGGGCGGAACCAGGAATTCCTTGATGGTTTTAGTGACAACCGGGCGAATGCACGGATCACCCTCCAGGGCATCAACGTAATCGCGAACCACGTTGGACAAGCCAGGCAGATCAAAGTACCAGTTGCGCACCTCACGCATTTCCGGCACCGTGCCCGAAACCGATGAAATCGGGTTGATGAGGTCGACCGGGTCGTACTGATGGCCCAAATCGCATTCATCAGCATAGGCTTTTTCGCTTTTGCAACCCTGAACAGGACAATGTCCCACTACCTGACGACCATTCAAGAACATGCCTTCCTGGGCGTCGTAGAACTGAAGGGTGCTCTCTAAATGCAGGAACCCTTTTTCATGAAGGCGCTGTACGAAAGCGGCGGAAATGGAGCGATGAACCTCACCGCAATGACCGAGACCGCTGCCCTCATATACATCAAGGCTGATGTCGTACGCATCGAGCGTTGCCTTCTGGCGATCATGGTTGCGGCGAACGTAATCCTCCAGGGTTCCCTCGAAGGAACCGGATTCAATTTCCTTGCGATATCCCTCTTCGATAGGAGAGCCAAAGCAATCGGTGCCAGAGACGAATACCACGTTTTCAGAGCCGATGCGATCGCGGAGGAAGCGAGCATAGCAGTCGGCGGGCACGAAAACGCCACCCACATGACCAAAGTGCAGAGACTTGTTACCATAGGGCATTCCTGCCGTTACAACGGCACGCTTCGGCCATTCGATACGTTCTTTCTTATTTTGCGATGGAGCCATTGCTCTCCAACTCCTTCAACGCTGAAGCCAACTGGTCAGCGGAAATAGACTTATTTTCAGATATCAGGTCGAGCAGGGTGGAAATATCATCCGAGCTATTCTGCCTGAGATTTACCGTTTCATAATCTGACGCGTGCCCCGCAAGCTCAGCTGCATATTCGATAGCGTCTTCCTTCGTGCCAATTTCATCGGCAAGACCGTTTTCCACAGCATCAGTCCCAGTAAACGTGAGACCCGTAGCCAAGGCACGCACCGCGTCGACAGACATATTACGACCATCGGCAACGGTTTGGATGAACGTTTCGTTGATCTGGTCTACCTGGGCTTGATAATACGCTCGCTCTTCATCGGTAAGCTTGCGCGTACCGTATGTGGAATCCTTGCTTTCGGCAGAGGTGATATCTTCCGTAGAGATGCCGAGCATGCTCATCAGTCCCGAATAATCGACCAGCTGCATAGCGGTACCAATTGCGCCGATGGCAGTGGTACGCGCCGTGAAGATGTAGTCCGCCTGACTGGAAATCTCGTAAGCAGCACTCGCGTTGGTAGAAGCGCTCGAGACCACTACTGGCTTGCCCGTGTCCTCTCGGAATTCCTTCACATAGGTGGCCATTTCCTCGCCGGCGGTAGCCACACCGCCCCCTGAGTTCACGCGCAGCACAACTGCAATGATCCTGCTATCGCTTGCAGCAACGTCAAGCTGCTGCTTTAGGCCATCGGGGCTGTTCGTTGTACCGTCATACTGAATAGTGCTATCGATATCGATAACCGCAACCGTATTCGGGAACAGCGGTTCGCTGTCGTAGGAGCTCGATCCGCCCAGACCGGCGATGGCTGAAGTGCAAGACACGATGCCGAAAACCGACACCAGGCACACCGCAACAATTGCGACGAGCGCCACAATCCATCCGCGGGATTTGCGGGGCTCTTTCCAAGCAACGGTTGACGCCGCAGCAGATTGCGGCGCTTGCTCGAACGGGGGCTGGGGCACAGGCTGTCCATACCCTACTGGCGGTTGGGGCCCGCCCGGATGCTGAGATAGTGGCTCTTGAGGCACATGCCCTCCCTATAAAAAACAGACAGGTAAACACTGCGGAACCCCGCCAAACGGCAGGGTTCCATTTTTTCGTAATTATAAGCGATGACGATATGCTCTAACGCAGCTAGATCACGTCGCAAACCGAAATCTCATTTATTAGATTTCGATCGCTCCGCTCTCATCAAAATGACGTCCCTGCTGAGCCTTTTTTGCAGCGCGCATCAGGAATTCCTGGTTGTCGTTAGTCTGCTTAAGCGACTTGATAAGCGAATCCATGGCTCGTTCAACGTTGTTGCGGTTGGCAAGCACGCGACGCACTGCCCAGATGAGCGGCGCCTCCTGAGGATCAAGCAACAAATCTTCTCGACGAGTGCCAGATGCAACTGGATCGATTGCAGGGAAGATGCGGTGCTCTGCCAAGGAGCGATCGAGCTTTACTTCCATGTTGCCGGTACCCTTGAATTCCTCAAAGATAACCTCATCCATCTTCGAGCCCGTCTCGATAAGAGCTGACGCCAGAATGGTAAGGCTTCCGCCGCCCTCGATATTGCGGGCAGCGCCCAAGAACTTCTTAGGCGGATACAGCGCCGTCGAGTCTACGCCGCCGGAAAGGATGCGACCCGATGCAGGTTGCGCCAGGTTGTAGGCACGCGCCAAACGCGTAAGCGAATCGAGCAGAATTACAACGTCCTGTCCGTTTTCCACCAAGCGTTTCGCCCTTTCGATAACCATTTCGGAAACCGCAACATGGTTTTCACAAGGCATATCGAAGGTAGAGGAAATTACCTCGCCATGAATGGATCGCTCCATGTCGGTAACTTCTTCGGGGCGCTCGTCAACCAGAAGGCACATCAGATGCACTTCGGGGTTATTCGACGTAATGGATGCTGCAATATCTTTCAAGATCGTGGTTTTGCCCGCCTTGGGGGGCGAAACGATAAGACCACGCTGACCCTTGCCGATAGGTGCACACAAGTCGATAACTCGAGAAGTGATAGAGGATCGTCCATGCTCAAGCACCAGGCGCTCATCGGGGAACACCGGCGTCAAATCGGCAAAACGAATACGCTTACCAACTTCGTCTAGCGGGACGCCGTTCACAGTATCGATGCGCTGAAGGGCGGCAAACTTTTCCTTCGGACGCGCTGGACGCGTTTGGCCAGTAAGGTAATCGCCCTTGCGAAGATGATTGCGGCGAATGGTGGAAGTGCCCACGTATACGTCTTTTTCACCAGGAAGATATCCGCTCGTGCGCAAGAATCCATAGCCATCGGCGAGCACATCAAGGATACCGCTGACCTCTTCAAAGCCTTCGGCCTTCATGCTGGCAGCAAACACCGCTTCGATAAGCTCTGCCTTCTTGAGGCCCTTGAAGTCGATCTCCAGTTCCTGGGCCTTTTCGCGAAGCTCAACAACCTTAAGTTTCGCAAGATCTTCCTTGGAAACCTGAGGTGCAACTGGCTCACGACGGTTTTGCTGATGCTGGCGGCGGTTGCTGTGGTAGCGATCGTTCTTCTGACGGTCGCCACGATCGCCCTTCTGACGATCGCTGCCCCTCTGCTGACGGGGCTTACGCTGGCGACGGCTCTTGTGGTCGTCGCGCTCTTCGCGTTCGCTGGAACCCTTTTCCTCGGCAGCACCAGAGGCATCCGAAGGTTCGGAAGAAGCCGATTCCTGCTTTGAGGAATCCTTTTGCTTCGATGGGGTTTCCTGATCGACGGGAGAAGCCTGATCGGAAGCCGCTTCCTGTTTAGGTGCGGTTTCTTGTTTGGGGGCTGTCTCCGCATTATCACCTTGAGGTGCTTCTTCAGCCTTGGCCTTCGACCTGGTTCGGGTGCGGGTTCGCTTTGGCTTGGGCTCGCCCTCGGAGGGAGCGTCACCCTTCTGCGAGTCGGAAGGTTCAGCTTGAAGCTCTTCCTTCTTTTCGGCAGCTTTGGACTTTGCGGGCTTCGCCGTCTTAGGCTTCTGATCGGCTTCGGCATCGGCAGGAACTTCTTCGACTTTCTTCCTGCTTGTCCTGCGACGCCTGGGCTTTTCTTCCAAAGAAGCAGCCTCAGCTGCCGCGGGTTTCACCTCAGCAGAATCGGAGGGCGCAGCCGCTGCGGCCGCTCCCTCCTGCTTGTCGGAGGCCTTCGCCGTACGACGACGCGTGGTACGTGCCGGCTTCTTTTCCTCGGGCGCAGACTCTTCGACTACTTCTGCATCACTCATGCGTTCTGGACTTTCTCCCAGTCCTTGAGGAATGCCTCAAGGCCACGATCGGTCAACGGGTGCTGAACCATCTTCTTCAGCACGCCGAAGGGAACCGTTGCGATATCGGCGCCCATCAGCGCTGCCTGGGTAACATGGTTTGCGCTGCGGATAGAAGCTGCAATAACTTCAACCTGCTCGCCGTTTACGGTATTGGAAGTGAAGTCGTAGTTGTTCAGCGCGGTTACGATGTTGGCAACCTGATCAAGGCCGTCTTCCGAAATGTCGTCAAAGCGACCGATGAAGGGGCTGATGTAGCGAGCGCCAGCGCGTGCGGCCAGAATGGCCTGAGGAACGCTGAAGCACAGCGTCATGTTCACCGGAATGCCCTCGGCTGCAAGTGCATGCGTTGCGGCAAGGCCTTCCACCATGGTGGGGATCTTCACAACAACGTTAGGGGCAATAGCAGCAAGCTCGCGACCATCGGTAATGAGCTCTTCGCGCGTCATGGCAACAGATTCTGCGGAAACGGGGCAATCAGGGCCAACGATGTCGCAGATGCGCTTGATGTGGTTGTGGAAGTCATCAAGCTTACCGCCGATGCGGGAATACAAAGACGGATTGGTGGTTACGCCAGCCAACGCACCCCAGCTTGCTGCCTCTTCGATCTCATCGAGATCGGCAGTGTCCAGAAAGAATTTCACTGGATCCTCCTTAAAAGAAATGAATAACCGTGCAGGCACACTTTGCCCGTAAAAGACCACCTGCAAATATGCTGTTAAGGGGAATTAATAAGACCCGTTCATGGTAAACAATCGTTTTGCACAACGCAAGAACGGAAAAATGCGATCTCTTCCGCATAGCCCGGCAGCTCGTTCGGCGTTTCCAGAATGCAGGGCAATCCCAGCAGTCGAGGATGCATCACTACAGCAGCCAACGCTTCTTTGCCAATACGGCCTTCACCGATGCGCGCATGACGATCTTTGTGGGCGCCGCATTCGTTGAGCGAGTCGTTGATGTGCAAAGCGCACAGCCGGTCTAGCCCAATCACGCGGTCGAATTCCTCGAGCACGCCATCCAGATCATTCGCAATGTCATATCCCGCATCCCATACATGACAGGTATCGAGGCAAACGCCCAAATGACTATTAAGCTCAACGCGGTCGATGATGGCCGCCAGCTCCTCGAAGGTACAGCCTACCTCGCTTCCCTTTCCTGCCATGGTTTCCAACAAAAGCGTGGTGGTTTGCTCGGGTGCCAACACGGTATTCAGGACCTCGGCAATAAGCTCGATACCCGCATCCGCACCCTGCCCCACATGTGAACCAGGGTGAATGTTGAATAGCTGCCCCGGAGTGCGCTCCATTCGCACCAAATCTTCGGCAAGCGCCTGGAATGCAAAACTGCGCACCTGCTCTTTTGCCGCGCACGGGTTCACCGTATACGAACCATGTGCCACGATGCGCCCGATACCCGCCAGCGCCGCCTCTTCCGCAAACGCCCTCACGTCAGCATCATCAATCGCCTTCGCCTTGCCGCCACGCGGATTTCGCGTGAAGAAGGCAAACGTGTTGGCATCAATGGAGGCTGCCGTTTTCGCCATTGCGGCATACCCTTTCGCTGAAGAAAGGTGACAACCGATAACGGGCATGCGCCCATCTGTCGGCTGCCGCAACACGGCTTGATATTCGGACATTCATTCTCCTTTGTCTTTTCCTTGCATATGGCAAGACGAATCAAGGGCGGTTACTCCTGCTCGCTGAGCAGTTCAGCAGCATGGGCAAGAGACGTTTCGTTTACCTCGCCGGCGAGCATACGGGCGATTTCCGCCGTTCGACTTTCGCCTGAAACAAGGGTTAAGCAGGTTTGAGGCAGCGCATCGTCGGACTTCGTTACCAGATAATGGGTATCACCGCACACGGCAACCTGGGGAAGGTGCGTTACAACAATGACCTGATGGGTTTTAGACAGATCGCGAAGAACGGCGCCAAGCGCACGAGCGGTACCGCCGCCCACGCCAGCATCGATCTCGTCGAACACCAACGTATCCACCTGATCGCACTCCCCTAACGCAACCTTCAGGGCAAGCATCACGCGGCTCATTTCACCGCCCGAGGCAATTTTTCCAAGCCGCTGAGTGCTAAGGCCCTCACCGGCAGCAAAAAGAAACTCGAAAGACTGCGAACCCCATGTGTCCCATTGCCCGCGTGGCAGATCCGAAATGCTTGCCTCGAGACGCGCTCCCTTCATTTCCAGACGAGCCATCTGGGCTTGAACGGCATCGATAAAGAGGGGAACAACCTTGCCGCGGGCTTTGGCCAGGGCGCATGCCGCATCGGCGAGCGCCGCTTCCGCCGCATCTCGCCTTTCAACAGCCCGGGAAATTAGCTCGTCGTGCCCATCGTATTCGCGGATTTTCGCCTCAGCTTCAGCGCGGTGCGCCAGCACGTCTTCCATGCGCGGGCCAAAGCCTCGCATAAGGCCCTGCAGCTCGGCGATGCGGTCCTGTGCTGCTTCCAGCTCTTCCTGGGGAAAATCGACGTTATCTTTGTACGTCGCCAAATCGCGGCCCACATCTTCCAGCGAGAAGAACGCTTCACGCACAAGCTCCAGCACTGATTCAATAGATGAATCCACCGCTGCAATTCGTTCGAGAGAGCCCAATGCCGACTCGAGAGATTCCATCGCACCGCCCGACCCCGTAAGGCTGCGCTGCGCAGACATGGCTTCATGGACCAGCATTTCGGCATTTTCCAAGCGGGGCATGCGCTCAACAAGTTCTTCGTACTCACCTTCCTGGGGGTCCGCCTTGCCAATCTGCTCCAAAGCGAAGCGCGCCCTGTCGAGCTCGACGGCATCGGCTGATTCCAGGTCTTGCAAACGAACCAGCTCGGCAGATGCATCGTTTGCCTCGGACAGGCACACTCGATACGCCTTCAAGGGTGCACTGATTTCATCTTTGCCCCATTCGTCGAGCAAAGCACGCTGATAAGCCGGCGAAAGCAAGCGCTGATGCTCGTGCTGCCCGCAAAGATCGACCGTCTGCCCCAAGCCGCCAGCAAGCTCCTTCACTGAAGCAAGCGAACCGTCGATAGATACGCGGCTGCGCCCTTGCGCGCCGATGCGACGTGCAACCACCACGCCGTCTTCTCCGCATCCTTCACCAAGAAAACGACCTTCTACCTGGAGTTCTTCACAGCCTTCGCGCACAAACGACGCACCGGCACGTTCGCCAACCAGGATTTTCAGCGCATTCAACAGAGCGGTTTTTCCCGTGCCTGTTTCGCCCGTTACCACAGTAAAGGCAGAGCTTGGCGTAAACGTTGCCTCGTGGATCAACGCCACATCGCGAATATGCACTTCATCAATCATGGCAACCCCTTTTAGGTGCTCGGCGCACCGTACTCGTATCTTTCACCGTTTGATTTTACGCTACCGAATTAGAAAGACATGCGAAAGCGATCGCAAACAAACCGCCACGCCGCACGAGCTAATGTCTCAAGGCATATCTCCAGTATGGACGCACGAATCGCCACCGAAGCCGTATACTGAAACATACTCGTAACGAAAGCTGGAGTCATGTCTCTCAATGATGCACCACATATCGAAGCCTACGGAATGCTTTCCCGGCTTCCCGCATCGGTGTGCGCCGTCATCGACGCTTTGGAAAAGCACGGTTTTGAGGCATGGATTGTCGGCGGCTTCGTGCGCGACGCCCTTCGCGGCGTTGCGCCCCACGATGCCGACATTGCCACCAACGCCCACTGGGAGCAAACGCGCGAAGCGTGCTTGGCAAGTGGCATGGCAGTGCATGAAACAGGGACGAAGCACGGTACGGTAACCGTTGTTTATCAAGATGAGCCCATCGAGGTTACCACTTTCCGCACCGAAGGCACCTATACCGACCACCGCCACCCCGATAGCGTGCTGTTCGTTGACACCATCGAGCAGGATTTGGCGCGACGTGATTTCACCATCAATGCGATGGCGTTTCATCCAGTCCGCGGCCTTGTAGATCCCTTTGACGGACAGAACGACTTGGCTAACAAAGTTATCCGCTGCGTCAACGACTCCAATGTCCGCCTGCAAGAAGACGCCCTGCGCGTTCTTCGCGCTATGCGTTTCACCTCGCAACTCGGATTCTGGATCGATCCCGATACCGAAGCCGCCATACGCAGATACGCACCCACCCTTACCGGTGTTGCGGGAGAACGCCTAAGGCAAGAGCTTGAAAAGCTCCTCTGCGGAAGCCATGTGCGCCAAACCTTGCTTCGGTTTCCCCGCGAGCTTGCCTATATCGTTCCCTGCATTGAGGCCATGGACGGCTTCGACCAGCACAACCCTTGGCATATCTACGATGTTTGGGAGCACACCGCTGCGGTAGTCGAAAACACCCCCGCCTACCCCTTGGTGCGTTGGGCGGCGTTGTTTCACGATGCGGGCAAACCCGACACATTCCTTATTGGAGCAGACAACTTGGGCCACATGCCCAACCATCCCATAGCAAGCGTTCACCACATGCGCGAAAGCGCAAAAACGCTGCATTTCAGCAAGAAGATGCAGCATGATCTCGACTTGATCATCCGCTACCACGGCGACAGACCAGAGCCTACAGCAAAAAGCGTGCGCAAGCTTTATGCCCTGGTAGAACACAATGAAAGGCTGTTCCACGCAATCTGCGACTTGATGCGGGGCGACGCAAGAGGGAAATCGACCCGTGCAACCAAATGGATCCAGAGGATCGACGCAGCCGAAAGCTTATTCGACAAGATGCTCGCACAGGGCGAGGTACTATCGCCTGCCGACCTGCCAATCAACGGCATCGATCTTATCGCTCTCGGCGTACCTCAAGGACCGCATGTTGGGCTTGTGCTGAACGAGTTATTCAGCGCCGTAGCCAACGAAGAGGTTGCCCCTGAGCGCGAAGCTCTTCTGGCGTTGGCGAAAAGGTTCATGCAATCCTAACTGCTCCGTTAGCGCAGCGTGAATAGGTGATTCACAGGACCGTTGCCTTTTCCTAATCCGGGATTCGCTTGGATTGCTTCAGTGAGGTAGCGCTTCGCAAAGGCAACGGCATGCTTCAGGGTTTCGCCTTTCGCCAAATACGAGGCAATGGCAGACGAAAGCGTGCATCCAGTACCATGCGTGTTCTTCGTTTCCACACGCTGAGCAGAAAGCCACGTCACCGCGCCGTTTGCCTCCAGCAGCACATCGTCGGCTTCTTCGGCCAAATGGCCGCCTTTTACCAGAACAGCCTGGGCTCCTTTCGACCGAATAGCCTTCGCTGCAGCCAGCATATCCTCTTTAGTTTCGATGGGCACGCCTGAAAGCACTTCGGCTTCGGGGATGTTTGGCGTTACCACGGAAGCCTGCGGAAGCAAGTCAAAAAGCGCTTGCACTGCGGGCGCCTCCGAAAGAGCAGCCCCGCTTGTGGCAACCATGACCGGATCGAGCACAACATTCTGAGCGTCGAAACGCTGTAGGCCCTGCCCCACCGCATGCACCACTTCCGCCGTAGGAAGCATGCCGATCTTAACCGCATTGGGGTAGATATCGGAAAACACGCTTTCCATCTGCAGAAATACAAAATCAGGATCTATCGCTACCACTCCTTGAACACCCATGGTGTTCTGAGCGGTTAGCGCTGTGACAACCGATTCCGCATAGACCCCCAAAGCGCTCATGGTTTTGATATCCGCCTGAATGCCGGCTCCGCCACTTGAATCGGAGCCGGCAATGGTAAGCGCTGCTTTCATATTCTCTCCTCGCTCAAAGCAAACTAGCGGCTCGGGTATAGAAAGGGAGCTTGAGCCACCTCAACACTCGAACACCTACCGCTCGCATCACAGGTAAAAGCGGCCGCCCAAAGGGACAGCCGCTTCATAATTGCTATTTGTCGGACATTTCCTCGCCAAGGTCGATGGTAAGGCCGTCCATGATGGTATTAACCGTACGAACCGCGCACATCTTGCCGCACATGGTACAGGTACCCTCCGTCGAGGGAGGGGCGCTTTCGAAGTACTTGCGGGGCTTCACCGGATCGATGGCAAGGCCGAACATCTCTTCCCAGTCCATACGGCGACGGGCATCGCTCATGCGATTGTCAACATCGCGCGCATGAGGAATACCCTTAGCGATATCGGCGGCATGAGCTGCGATTTTTGTTGCAACAAGGCCCTCACGCACGTCATCAGCATCGGGCAAGCGCAGATGCTCGGCGGGCGTTACATAGCATAGGAAGTCGGCACCGCACGATGCGGCAACCGCACCGCCGATAGCAGATGTGATGTGGTCGTAGCCGGGAGCGATATCGGTAACCAGCGGGCCAAGAACATAGAACGGGGCATTGTGGCACAGGCGCTTCTGAATCTTCATATTGGCAGGAATCTCGTCCAATGCCATATGGCCAGGACCCTCAACCATAACCTGAACGCCTGCATCCCATGCACGCTTGGTGAGCTTGCCGATCTCGATAAGCTCAGAAATCTGCCCAGCATCAGTAGCGTCGTAGTTGCAGCCGGGACGCATAGCGTCGCCGATGCTGATGGTCACATCGTGCTCATGCAGGATTTCCAGCACTTCATCGTAATACTCGTAGAAAGGATTTTCGTTGCCCGTGGCTTCCATCCAGGCGAAAATCAGCGAACCGCCACGACTAACAATATTCATCAGGCGACCGGTTTCCTTGAAGTTGTCGATGGTACGACGATTCATGCCAGCATGAATGGTTACGAAGTCCACACCGTCTTCAGCGTGGGCGCGCACAACGTCCAAGAAGTCCTGAGCCGTAATACCGATAAGAGGTTTTTCCAAGTAGCCGATGGCATCGTACATAGGCACCGTGCCGATCATGGCAGGGCTCATATCGATAAGCTGCTTACGAAAATCGTGCGTTTTTCCGTGGTTGGAAAGGTCCATGATGCCTTCCGCGCCCAGCTCGATAGCGGTGCGTACCTTCTCGAGTTCCATTTCGGCGTTCATCAGGTCGCCGGAAATGCCCAGGTTAACATTTACCTTGGTACGCATGCCTTCGCCTACGCCCTCGGGGTCTAAAGCAGCATGGTGGATATTGGCGGGAATGGCAATGCAGCCCTTCGCAACACCCGCACGAATCTCCTCAGGCGTTTTGTGCTCCTTGGCGGCAACTGCTTCCATTTGAGGCGTGATTTTACCCGCACGGGCATAATCGATTTGAGTGATGAGACGTTCTTGCGTCATCACAGCTCCCTTCGTTGGCATTATCCATACAGGTTCTATGGGTCGGGGCCTTGCCCCCTCTCAGCCGAACAGCCGCGCATCGCGGGCGGTTAGCTCCCCTGTTATGTGGTTACGTTATTGTACTCGTATATAGGTATACGCCGCGCGCGGGAATCCCAAAAGGGGGAAGATAACCAACAACGAGCCTTCTTCCAGGCTGATGCTGGCAGGCTTGCCGACGAGCTCGTTCGAAATGCCCCACAGCGCTCGGTTCGTGCAGGTTGCGCCGTCGAGTTCCCACTCCAAGCCCACTTCGATAACGCCTTTGCACACATCGCTATGAGAAAGCACCGAACACGTGCCTTGCGCACCTTCCGCAAATGAAAGAGAGCAGAACGGGCCTGGCGCCACCAAGGGAGCAATAACCGTTTCTTCTCCAACACCCCACACGCATGTTCCTCGAGCTGTCGCCTGGATAAGCAACTGCAAGTTGCCCAGGGAGTGGTCGAGCCTGCCTGTAAACGCATCACAGATAACCAGCTCTTCAAAGCCCTGCTGCTCCGCATGACCAATGGCCAAATCCATATCGGTGAAATCTTTATGCGCATCGTACTCGAACACGCACGGGTGCTGCGGCACCGCGCCAAGTGAATCGAAATCGCCAAACACCGCATCAGGCACAATGCCACGCTCTTGCAACGCCGCGAACCCGCCATCGACCGCATACACTGCATCGAATTCCTGCGTTTGCAGCATGTAGTCAAGCTCTTTATGGGCTGAAGGTGCAGCGCCAACAAGCAAGCAGCGTTTCATATGAAAGTCCTTTCAGGACGAAAGAGTACGAGAATCATCCCTAACCATGAAACCAGAAAACAAAAGCAGAAGTCAGAGATCGAGGAAACATCATAGAAGAATTTCCTGAAACCCTCAGGTCCATACCAGTCAGCGAGGGCAAGCCAGGTGCCTTAGATTTCCGTCGGCAAACATGCCAGTGGCATATTTGGTCCCAAACTAGGCATCCGAGCGGATGCATTCTGCTCAGCTTGCCTGAGCAGAATTCCAGGTGGGCTTCGCCCGTCAAGCACGCTCGCAGGGGAAAGATAAGGTGCTTGGCTTGGTCGCGGCGTCAATCCAATACATTATTCGTGGAACAAGGTATAATACAACTTCGAGTGAGCCGGGCAATCGCGTGCGCAAGCATGAGGAAAGTCCGGGCTCCCAAGGGCAAGATGCCAGCTAACGGCTGGGCGGGGCGACCCGACGGACAGTGCCACAGAAAAGAAGACTCCCCTGCATGCAGGAGAAAAGCTGAAACGGTGCGGTAAAAGCGCACCAGTGCGTTGGCAACAACGTAGCTTGGTAAACCCCATCTGGAGCAAGCGCAAATAGGAATGCCATACGGCCGCCCTTCCGTGCATTCGGGTTGCGTGCTTGAGCTTTGCGGCGACGCAAAGTCGAGATAAATGGTTGCCGATTACAGAACCCGGCTTATAGGCTCACTCGCATTTTCATTGCCGCCCTTTTGGGCGGCATTTCTTTTTCTAAGCACCTGGCATCGAGCCCAGACGTCTCATTCATAGCGCAGGCCCGGTACCGCTCCATGATGCCGGTCCACAAGCCTGTGTCCGAAGCCACCCAACACCGCGCTCGGGCAACTCCATCCCCAGCACCCTCCCGAAAGCGCCCACAGTGCTGACAGGTCCACCTTAGTCACATGCCGAACCAAGATTCAGCCCACTACGCTGCTCGAGCCTATACCGAGAACCCCAAAAACAGAAAATCGCCCTGAATTGCAACTTTTTTGCGATTAGGGATTGCTGCAGGGCACCAAAGCGCATATTTAGACACAAAAGCGCAACAAATCGGCTGATCGGCAGCCTGTTTTTACGTCGTAAGGATAATTGAGAGTCCGCAATCGCAAAAAAGTTGCACAGAGGCCTGCTTTTTTGTTTTCACAACAGGAAAATCGCCGTAACAGGGCAAATCCCGAAAAGGGATATAGACAAAAGAGCGAAAGTCCCCCCCCCTTGACAAGTGCAGATGGCGAAAAAACGCCCTCTCAAACAGCAACGGACATAGGGCGCAAGCGCAGGCGGGCGCGGCGGGAAGCAGGCGCAGGCGGACGGTAGGCGCAGGTAGGCGGCAGCAACGGCGCAGAACACACGTCAGCAAATCAGCAAGAGCCCTTCAGGTGAGTATGGTGACGAGAAAAGTCTGGGCATGCGCCAGTAAATCAGCGAACGACGTTCTGACGAGTGCAGGGAAATTGAAAAGCCCATGGGGCTGGCCTAATGTGCCGCCCCATGGGCTTTGAAATTTTCTTGTGCCGTCAGAACGCCGCGCAGCGTCATTGCGTTTCGCATGACTTGCGCTGTCCGTTAGGACGGCGCAACCAAAC
>ERZ1034844.736-NODE-736-length-17004-cov-6.013157_pt1 | contig 17004 bp, 25 predicted proteins | sample MGYA00520594_ERZ1034844 | MGnify/ENA primary metagenome ERZ1034844 (study PRJEB33766, sample SAMN09781733) | gut metagenome | biome: gut microbiome | host: Homo sapiens | place: Madagascar | study: EMG produced TPA metagenomics assembly of the PRJNA485056 data set... | reverse complement strand
AAATAATATAGATAGTTGCTCTGTCGAGCAACCCACCCTTGCACCATCGCCGCAAGAACCAATCCCCATCACACAAGAAGAGTTTATCACCCAAGATCTTGCTAGATTTATGGTAGGTCAATGTATTACAGACAAAGAGGGCAATAAAATAGTAGAATCATGCGGCAAAATATATAAAATTACTCAATGCTCCACTCCTTCATCGGTCTCTACTATTCAAAAAGAAATAGCAGAAATGGGATTCTAACCCCAACAATTCCTTCCCTTTGACATTTCTTAAAAAAAATGTTATAATATAATTAACAAAAGTAAGAAAGGAAGCAAATTATATGACTAATTCTAACCTGCGGGAAGCTATCCGTGCCGCGTTCCAAAACTCCGGCCTCTCTGTGGAAGATTTCGATACCGCAATCTATTCTGCTCTTGATGATACTCTTGACGAGCTTCGTTCTGAGGAAAAGAACGCTACCACTTGCGGGCTCGACTGTATGTCTCTTCCCTGGGACTCTTTCTTCGATAATATCATCTTCCCCTATATTACCACACAGATCCCTTCTTGCGGCAGCCTGTCCGCACTACGGCAGGAAGATGATCTTTACACCACGCTGCGAACCGAGACTAAAAACTTCTTCGTTTCTATTGGTGATGTTCACTCTCTTTTCACCAACCCCAAAAACGAAGACACCCTCAACTCTCTTCTTTCTGCCCTCATACATTGAGCAAAGGTGCTAACGCGCCCAAAAATCTAATCAATAGAAAGGAATTTTATGTCCTTCTCTGAAATTCGTTCCCGCATCCTATCTCGCGAATCCTTCAACCGCAACCCCATATCCGATGAAGAATATGTGCGGCGAGCCAGCCTAGCGCGCTCTACTTTAGCCAAGTTATTCGGTCCTACTGGATTCTACGAGCAACCTATTACAGTACCTCTAACCGCAAGCTCCAACCTTGATGATTTTTCTCGTTCACAAAAAGATAAACTTGCTACCTTGCGGCAAGCTATCAAAGCTACCGCCGCAAAGGTACTCACCCCTGCATCATTTGATTGGTTTATCAAAAATTTTTCACAAATTTTTTCAGACGAGACAATCTTCAACAACCTTATTCCCGCAAAGGGCACTCTAGAATTCCAGTCTGGCACAACTCTAACCCTAGATGGCCGCCGCAAATTCTTCAAGTTTATCAATCACTTTTGCGCAGCCGCAAATTCTCCCATTCTTTCTTCACTTGTTGAAGAAATTCGTCTCGCACAATCCCAAGTTTCCGCAAATCGCATTCTTCAAGGAACTCTGCGTCTCTCTATCCTTCCAGAAGATTATCTTACTCTCTCTGAAAACACAACAGGTTGGCACACTTGCTTATCCATATTTCCTCACACCCAACGAGGAGCCACAACTAAGCATTCTGGAGATTACCGCATAGGTTGTCTTGAAATGCTAACATCCCCCTATGCCATTTCCGCAAGTATAGTTTCTTCTACCGGCCGCAAATACTGGCGCCAGCTCATCCTTTTTACACCAGAAATCATAGTCGGTTTGCGGGGATACCCTTACAACGCAGAGAAGGCAACCGCACAAGTATTGTCAATTGTCTCTACTCTTGCTTACAAAAACTTGAATTGGTGTTATTCCCACGAAATTCATAGCACTAACAATAATTGCTTTCCTATTGCTAAAGATACTTGGCGTGAGTTTACTACCAATAATATGTATAATGATGCGTATCTAGGCGGCCTTTATGTAATTCGTGAACTATCCAATCCCTCCCCTATCATGGAATACAATTATTCTGGCCCTGCATTGTGTCTAGCTTGCGGCAAGTGTATTGATACACTAAAAGACGCTACCTCAGAAGTTCTCTGTGAAGACTGTTCCCATCGCCGCATATGTTCATGTTGTGGAGAAATAAAAGACCTTGATTCTCTCTTGTTTGACAAGACTCTTGATGATTACATCTGCTTCTATTGCGATGAACTATCCAGAGAAGAGAATCGGCATTGACTTTTCAAAAAAATTTTGATATAATATATACAGAAAGTGAGAGATGACTTCTCACCAAATATTTTGATTAAAAGGAGATACTACAAATGGAAAAGACTGTTACTAAGCGTGAGGTTCTGGATGGTCTGATTACTCTGGCTGAGACTGGTGAGTGCACTCTGGCTGCCGAGGATATTAAGACCTTCGCTGAGAAGGAAATTGCCTCTATGGATAAGCGCGCTGCTGCTGACAAGAAGCGTCGTGAGGCTAAGGCTGCGGAGTCTGATGAGATCACCGAGGCCGTGTATGAGGTTCTGACTGATGAGCCTATGTCTGCTGAGGAGATTCTGGAGAAGCTGGATATGGATATGCCCAAGAGCAAGCTGATCCCCAAGCTGACCAAGCTGGTTAAGTTTGAGCGTGCGGTGAAGTCCAAGAAGCGTTATAAGAATGACGAGGGTAAGTCTGCTGAGAAGACTATGTACGCTCGTGCGTAATTGTGGCGGGGTCTTCGGACCCCGTTCTTTCTTTAGAGAGGAGTAATTATGGACTATATCGCCTTTGCCCCTTACCTCACCGACATCCGCAAAGACCATCTCCAAGATACCAAAGACTACGCAAGCTATATCTGTGTTTCCGAAGAAGAAGCCGCGACCGCAGTTAATCTATTCGGTCGAGACAAAGCCTGCATCATTATGTGTTTCCAAGAACCCGACTTTGATAGCTTACGAAAACTCGACTTAGATAATTTTATTATCCAAGTCCCCGAAGGGCTTTACTCAAATGAATTAGCCTCCTTCCCCTTTATGTTCTTTGAAGCAGCAACCACTTGGGAACAAGCCAATCGCTACGCACACAAAGGAGTCGCCGCAGTTCGTTTTGAAGCTCCACTAACCTTTTCAACAGAAGACTTGCGGCAATGGAAAACTATTTTTCCTGATGTGCTTCTATTCGCCACCGCAGATCCAACCTCTTATTATCTTTCCTCTTGGTTCGTGCGGCCGGAGGATGCCTGCCGGTATGAGGGTATCTTTGACGCACTGTGCGTAAATCCTTTCAACCTACAGCATTACGCGCACTCTTCCTTCCGCGGAGATCTCAAGATCCTGCTCCCTTCTCTGCGGGCCGCAGAATCTGTTATCAATCAGCTTCTTCCTCCTGATTTCGCGGTGAGGCGTCTTAACTGTAAACAAGTGTGCGAAAGCCCCTCTTATAACTGCACTTACTGCGACCGCATTAGGGGTATTACTAAACAAATGGAAAGGATGAAATCCGATGGCTGCTAAGGGTGCCGAAAGCAAATCCCTCGTAACTAAAAAAATTCTCGAAATCTTCCCAAACGCCTTCCTCTACAACTCAGATAAAGAAATTCGTATCCCTCTAACAGAACAAGGGGAAACAATAGAAATCAAGGTTGTCTTGTCCTGCGCTAAAACTCTTGTGCGGGAAGCTGCTGTTCTAGATTGGTCTGGGAACTCTTCCACAACACCTGCGGCAGAGCTTGTCCCTGCCTCTAATGAAATAGGCCCGCCACAAATCAGTGAAGAGGACCGCCGCAAGGTTCAAGAGTTAATGGCAAAACTTGGTCTATAATGTTTTCAAGGGTGATTTCCTCACCCTTGTTTTTTTTATATTTTTATGTTATAATAATTATAGAAATGAAAGAGAGGAATTAATTATGAATTATCGTTATCATGTAAAATATGGTTTGAGGTCTGATGACCGAACCCGTTCCGCATTTATTGTTTGTGATCCTGGCATGGCCAATATGCGCGCTCAGATTATTGTAGATACTTTCTATGATAATTTGGTTGAGCAGGGTGCTATCTTTGATAACACTATTGACTATTATGTCGAGCAGGTGCGCGATGAGCTGGCTAAAGAACATATCCAGTGGGCTGAAGAAGCTATTTGGGAAGATGCGTATACACGCTATTACATTCATCGTTCTCTTGCTACTTGGTATCAGGTTGAAGAAATCAACTGAAAGGAATTGATAAATATGTTGACCATTAATAAAGTTTGCTGTATTGACTCCGATGATGATAGATCTGCTACCAACATCCGTCTCAATAAGGAAAATGGTATCTACAATTTCGCTATTACTAATTTTAATGGAGATAAAATTGATCTTCAACTCAACGAGATTTTAGCCAGTGAACTCTTTACTGCGCTAAAAGAGCTTGGAAATTTTATGTGATTAAAAGGAGTTAATATACATGAAAACCATTTGGAGAGATGCCTGCGTGGAAACTCCAGATTGCTATGATGAGTTTAAAGATAAATTATTTGTAGTTCATACCGCCCCTGTTATACAAGGTGAGGTAGATTTTGCAAATGGTAACTACTCTGTAGCAACTTGGGATAAGGATAATAAAACCTGGAAAAATGTCCATGAAGACAATATAGTTCTTGAATGGACTTCTTTTGACCGACTGTGGTAAGGAGACTATAAATGAGATTTGTGATTTATGCATATGAAAGTACCTATCGCGGCCTTCATGGTATCTATGACATCTGTGTCACTGAGGCTAACTCCCTCGATGAAGTTGACGACATCGGTGAAACCATGGCATACGAAGTGATCGACTCCTATTCTCACTTGTTCGCGAATGATGATGTCTATGACTATGATGAGGACGATGATTACGAAGTTACCTCTCCTGAGTGGGAATATGCGCGCATTCTTCCCAAGTGGGATGGCATTCCTACTGAAACCCTCGATGCTGAAGCCGCAGAACTAGGCTATGAAGAATTCGTCAATAAATACTGCAAAGTTGAAGGTATGGATGAACTTCTTGCGGCGCTCGATGCCTTGCAGCAGGTAGATGGGGTTGGTCATACTACAGTCGGCAAATATACCATTGACACTTGTTTTGAGGGTGAGAACTATGAAACCGCAATTTGGATTAACCCCGACCGCATGGCAATCCCTGCGGTTTACCTTAACCGCCTAGCCGCAGAACAGGGACACAAATTCTGGTGTCTCGCAGCCGCAATGGCACCAACGCAGGTATGGGACACCGCAACTAATACCTATCTTACTCTTTGACATTTGTTAAAAATTTTGATATAATATAAGTATAGAAAGAGAGGTAATTCATGGAATTTTATCAACTTTGGGTAGATGGTAATACTCATTACTATCGTGACCTCAATAATGCGCTCCGCATGGGCGAACTTATCTTGCGGGAAATGTTCCCTGACGATGTAGAGCAAGAGGAAGTAATTAATTACTGGTGGGATAATTGGATTGCATTTGAGGGTACCCGCAAAGTTATGTGGGTTTCTAAGGAAATGATGGAGGATTAACATGAAAACACTTGTACTTAAATATGATTATGGCTATGATGTCTTTGCTTTTGATGAGGCAAGAGAAGAAATCATGACTTATCCTAATCTCACAGTCTTCCTAAACAAGATGTGCGGTCAGCATTTTGAGAACTATGAGGTACGTACGCTGTATGAATGTGACCTTATGGCCGAAGATAAAGAATATGACGCTTATTATAGATTGCGGGGCATCATTCCTGACAAGACACCGCAGGCATTTGAAGATTTGCTCACTTGCTACAACAGTGACTTTGCATATGATGGAGTGGAGGTAGACTAATGCAGATTTATGCTATTTATTATGTTGACGACGGAGAATATGAATATTTTATGCGGCGAGCTGACGCTCTGAATTGCGGCGTGGAATATATCCGCCAGATTTGCGAGGAAGAGAACTGGGACCCGCAGGAAACTGAGTCTCTTGTTGACGAGTTTTTGCGCGAGGAGTGGGTCGCAGACATTTGTGCTCTTAATGTAATTAATGTAAAGGAGTAAACTATGAATATCTACTATCTTGTTATCAATGTTATTGAGGACAATACTCGTGAAATTTATCGTCTGTTCACTCCTGCGGCCTCCTATCAAGAAGCGGTATCTAAGATCTTTGACCAGCTTTTCGATGAAAATACTCAAGCAATTGAGAGTATCACTGTAACTGAGTTCTATGAGACAGATATGTTTGTCAGCAAGACGACTGCTGACCGCATCATCGCAGACCTCAACGAGTATCCTATGATCGAAAAGGAGAAGCTGTAATGGATAATCTGTTTTTGGGATACGCACAGGAACAAGAGGAAAGAGAAGAAATTATCCGCAAGATGATGCAAGCTTATCGTGCGGGTGAGGAGTGTAGGTTTTCTACGGTCAACTACTTCTCTGCGCGAGATATTGAGGAAATGAAGAAGGAGGCAATGCAGCGTGTTGACAGAGAAGGCTTTTAAAGATTTTTCGCGGCGGCTGTGTTACTGCGGAGTAGCGTTTCTCCTTATCGGTGTATTAGGGAGAGTTATGATTACGCTACAGCATCCTTCTACCCATCTTTTCTTTCCTGCGGACAGAGAGAGGTTTATTGAAGTAGATAGAGGAATGGCTTGCGGGCACCGATCGGTGGTTGCCGCAGATAGAGAAACTGGTGTGTTATATCTATTCACAGAGAACGGTGTTTCACCCTTGTTTCAGAGTGATGGGGAGCTGATGATATACGATGCAGGATAATTCTAAACTTACTTTCTTTAGTGTTAAAGATGAATGGGCAATGTTTGATTTGGCACATGAGCTTCAAAATACTAAAATATAGTTTATCATGTAATTGATAAAAACAAGTTTTTTATTCAGATGCCAGATGGTATTTTTGTAGAGTATGGCTACACAACATTACTCAAACCTTCTGTAAAACCAGAAGCTGAAATATCTTTGATTTATCCTGATGAAGACACATATAGAATTTAAAGCGGGAGTCTAGACTCCCGTTTTCTTTTGACTTTTGTTTCAATTTATGTTATAATATAATTAAGATAAAAGTAAGGAGAAAAATATGAAAATCCTTGTTGATAAAATGCCCACTCAGGTAGAAGATTGTCCTTATTCTAATCCCACTGAAAATCCTTGGAATGACCGCACAATTTGGTTTTGCCAGTGGGGTTGAGTAATGGTGAAACTTGCCCTATGATAAAAGGTGACGAATGTCCTTATTTCACTACTATGTCTCGGCAAACTGACCTCGATTGTATCATTGATGCCTTCAATGCTATTCCTGAGACTTATCAGCTTCTCCCGTAAACACGAAGAAAGGAGCTAATCCATGACTCAGTTTAAAGACATACATGGAAATTATTGGGCGTTTGTAAGAGCAAATATTTTACTAATTTTTTACACTTCTAAAAGCCAAGAAGGAATTAGTCATGTTAGGGTGACTACCACAGATAGTATGGTCTATTCTTTCGATATTGATTTGAATGATGCAGACGCAATTAGGGAGAGTTAAATGGGAACTGATAATAAAGAAGTAGCCTGGATTCTTCTAGACGAAGACACTAAACCCATCCGCATTTCATTTGATAATGAACCAACTTATGTAGTAGAGAATGATACTAACTATACCATGAACATTCAACCTCCTGCAACATTCTCTGCGGCTCTCAAGATTCGTCCGTCAAAGATAGTTAAAATTTTCTGGGGTTCTAAACTTAAATGGTATCAAGCACTATGGCTTGACTTAACCTTTTATTGGAAGAAAGGAGTAAAACGTGTATTCAAACGCTGAACTTGAAGCTATTCATGGGGGCATCCCTAAGACTACCCATGTAAACAAACTTATCGCTATGCTTGAAACTACAAATATTCCCTTCGAGATCACAGAAAACAATGGCCGCCCGCAAGTATGGTATCCTAATAAAGAACATCCAGTTTGCGACGCAATTTGTCATTGGGGTAGCTATGGCCATCAAACTGGTCTTATTGAAATTATGGGACTTACCCATAATGATGACAGCGTAGAAGGTTATCTTAATGCAGATGAAGTCTTCTCCCGCATTAAAGAGCATTGGGAAGAAGCAGGTGAGAAGATATGAACAGAACTTGCGGAGACTGCGGCTTTTATAAAGAGAACCTGTGCGGCGTTGCTATTCAAAGCGGGTTTCCAGAGTCCCATGCCGTGTGCGAGTCTTTCTCTTCAGTAGCCTGGAGATGCGAGATATGCGGCCAGCCTACCCCGTCGCCGCAGAACCTCATATGGGATGCTACAACAAAGCAGCTAGTTTGCCCTAACTGCTACATGACCCTTCCTATTGTTTCAGAAGAAGAAGAAAATTGACAATAATAAAAAATTATGATATAATATTTATAAAGAAAGGAGATGTGAGGTCATTTGATTGTATGGACACCAAGCCAATGGGAACAAGAATTAAATAATTTTGCCGCACGCGTTCGTGCAAAAGACTATGAGCGAATTCCCTATACAAATTGGCAAGCCATAGTAAATTTTACTAAATTAAAATCATCAAAGAAAATTGTTCTTGCGATAGATTCTACTGGTAAAATGACCCTAACTGCAAGTAATAGCCAGTTTAGTATGAATTCCCTAGGGATGCTATCGTTAAAAGATTATTTAGAGGATACTTATTATGAGCTACCTATTCAAGCGGCATCGAGTCTTAATTTTAATGTAAATGACCTCACAGCTTATAGAAAAGTGGAGCTATCAAACAGTAATTACACAACCGCTACTGCTAATACAGTATCAAATACTAACTATGGTACAACTGCAATTTGGACAGATACTATTACAACCAACGGAACATATTATTCTAGTAATGGAATTTATAGTCCAAGCTATGCAACTCAGTCTGAAGTAGATAGCCTTAAAGTGCAAATTGAAAATATTAAAACTAATATTTCTGAAAACAAAAAGGAGAAAGAAGATATGAATTTCTTTAAGAATTTTGAATTTGGTCCTGTGAAGAACGATACTGTGCGGCTGTCCCCCTATGGCCTTGCGGTCAAGAACCTTGATGGCAGTTGGGTAGCCTATAATGGCGCCAGCGACTCTATCATTGACGTTGACGTATTTAACTTCGAGGGCAAGAACCTGATTTACAAGGTCCCCGCCGTTCCTTCCAGTATTAAGGTTGGCGATGTCATTGTACATCAGGGTAAGGCTATGTGCGTTGTTGCTGATGTTTGCGAGGGTGACACTTGCGCAAGTGTGATTGATCCTCGTGCAGGTGAAAGTAAGGAGATCCTGTTCTGCCGTAGTCCATTTGGCTTTAATTTCGTGACCAAGCTAGTCTCTTTGCTGGATATGTCTGGTATTGACGCAAATCCCGATAACCCCTTTGGCAATCTGTGGCCACTGGCTATGATGGGTGATAAGGACTGCGATGCGGCTACCATGATGGCATTTATGATGATGTCTAATGGCAGTAACTGCGACTTCGATATGTCTAATCCTATGATGATGTATGCCCTGATGAGTGGTGACAACAAAGATATGCTGTTGCCCATGATGCTGATGGCTAACCGCAAGTAAAAATTTTTGGACAAAAGAGTTTCAGAGAAATAGGAGATTTTTTAAAATAAATAAGAATCCCTATTTCTCTGGCTCTTGTTTCCAATTTGATTTTTTCAAAAATTTTTGATATAATATATATATAAAGTTGAGGAGCACATGAAGTATTGCCTCCGCGTGGCGTGCTCTGGGTAGGTTCGATACAACTATCATATCGGCCTAGCGAAAATACGAGATAAGGTGAGAGTCAGTTGATAGTTGCAGCTCTCATTTGAATACTACCTCAAGTTCCGAGGTCCGTGAGGATACAACAGTACCTTTAGCGCAAGAATTTCGGCTATAAACAAACCCGTGGGGAGCCGTAGAAAGTATTCACTTATCGCTATTGCTGTGATGACGCAGCTAAAATTGTATCGGTGCGTTTGCTCGTTTCTGGTCCATAAAGCCAGATAAAAGATCTGGGACTGTAACTCAGTAGGTAGAGTAGCGGCCTTTGGGGAAGTAATTCAATTGGAAGAAAACGCGAATGCAAGTTCGAATCTTGCCTTCTCCACCATAAGCCGTCTGTCGCGAGTTCAAATCTCGCCAGTCTCACCACACCTCGTTTCTTGGTTTCCGAGAGGAGTGCCGGGCGCAGTAAATCAAGCGAAATTGGGGCTATCGTATAATAGGCTACTAAGAGGCTGCCCATATTTAATAGAGCCATTTTGCTATTGTTTTACCACTTTTAAACGGTGATAACATCTAAGCCGGGTAACAGTAGTAATAGCGTAATGGCATACGCAGTCAATGACGAGGTAAAGTGCTTAGACGACTAACCGGACATTGACCAGGTAATAGAGTGAGGAGAGGAAAGCCTGTATGCGGCGACGTCATCCAACTCATAGTGATGCAGCGTCAAGTAACTCTATTATCTTCCAATGATTTACTACATACGGTGCAGGCATTATATTTGCGGCAGTAGCTCAATTGGTAGAGTTCCAGATTTCCAATCTGGCTGTTGCGGGTTCGAGTCCCGTTTGCCGCTCCATATGCGGATATACTCAAGTGGTTGAAGAGATGTGTCTTGAAAACACGTAGGGGTGTAAAAGCCTGCGGGGGTTCGAATCCTCCTATCCGCGCCACTAATCTGGCCCTGTGGACGAATTGGTAGAGTTACCGCCCTTTCAAGGCGGAGTTTGCGGGATCGTAGCCCGCCAGGGTCACCACCCATCCAGAATCTTGCTTCGTATTGAGGTAATGGGCAATACATAACGTGAGACTCTTTTTTAGGGCTGACCGTAAGGTCCTGGTCCACCGTTCTGCGCAGATTGATACTAAAGATACCTGCGGGCCTCCTTTAGTTCTGCAAAAGAACACGACTTCGTTACTTATAGTGACGAAGCAGTCAAGGTTTTGAGTAATTGAACCGGATAATCAATGCTAAGTGAGATATACGCAAACGGAGAGGGTGCTAAGCTCACGGGTGTTCTAGACGCCTTCTCTCTCCTATGCTGGTGTAGCTCAGAGGAAGAGCGAGCGCCTTGTAAGCGCTAGGTCGAGATTTCAAAATTCTCCATCAGCTCCATTATGCGCCGATAGTTTAATTGGCAAAACAATACTCTCCAAAAGTATAGTTCTTTGATCGTTGCAAAGTCGGCGTGCCAATTCCCGGCTATTCCGGGGTGTAATATAGGAACTGTCTAATGTGAAAGGCATCTAGTGTAGCTAGGACACAATAAATAACCTAGTTCGTGGTGAGTGGCGCCAATGGCGCATGGGCGCAGACAGAGGTATTTTCATCGCATACTTGCCCTTTCCTTTCTTTTGATTTTTATAAAAATTTATGATATAATATTTATAGAAAGTTGAGAGAGGAGAAAAACAAGTGGCGAGGAAGTTTTATGAAAAGAAAGGGTTTTTCTGGGAGTACGACTACCCCTTCGGTGAGTTCTTGCGGGAGTCCCTACCTGCAGGTAGCTATCGCCGCAAGTTCTCCATGACAGGTAATGGCATCTATAATCTTGTTACTCTTGATGGCAAGTTATATGATGTTTTCCTTAAATCCGCAACTAAGCTATTACCAAACGATGGTAAGAAAGCATTCCGTGATACAACTAAAGATAAATTGATAGACTTATTGAAAGACAAACTCAGCCAGTTAGGTATTAATTGTACGGTCAATAGTGGTAAGTTTATTACCTTCGAGTTGTTTAACTTTATAGCAAAGTTGGAAATCGTGAAAAAGACAACTGAACCAGCGTAAGGAACGGTTTGATTTTTCAAAAAATTTATGTTATAATATATTTGTAAGGTTGAGAGAGGGGTTGTCGCTAAGCTCCTTGGTGATTGTGGCGACATTAAATAGCTGGTAGTTAAGGTGCGGCAGCCTGTTGAGAGATCTTATAATGTAAAGTATACGAGCGCGTAGTCCAACAGGCAGGAGACAGGGCACTTAAAATGCTAACAGTGTGAGTTCGAATCTCACCGCGCTTACCATCTAGCTTTAAGGATAGGGTAATCTAGCTAATTGCCCGATAAGAGTAGCTCCTTCTCTTCCTTGAAGCTATTTATAAATAAAGGAGTAAATAAACTATAAGGAGAGAAAATTATGGGTAGAAGTATTAAATATTAGGTTGGCTGTGTAATCAACAATTGTGAATTATTATCACGAGATTACAAAACTAGCGCTAATGGTAGCTGGGTAGCGACATTTAAATGTTTAAATTGTGGTGAGACATTTCAAAATCGTATAAATAGAGTAGTAGATGGAGTTAAAGGTTGTTCTTGTGGCAAAAAAAGTCCAGCCGCAAATTTAGCAGGAACGACTAAAGGAGTATGGAAAATTATAGAACGTGCTCCGAGTAGAGAGGGCTATAGAGATGCATATTGGAAATGTCAATGTGCAATTTGCGGCAAAGAATTTGAATCAAACACTGCAAATATTAATCGACGTGATCATGCTTATTGTGATCATCAAGGAAATAGTTTAGGTGGGAGGATTCCTTCTTTATCTGTTGGAATGATATTTGGTAATTTGACAGTTAAAGAGTATCTTGGAGATAGACAATGGAAATGTCAATGCACCTGTGGGCGTTTTACAACTAAACGAACTGACTTATTAACTACAGGAAAAGTTTATGCTTGTCCAGTGTGTAGTGGAGTTAGTAAAGGTGAAGCAAAATTATATGATCTATTGACAAATATGGATATAGATTTTGAGTAGCAAAAAACCTTTGATACTTGTCGTTTTAAAGATACAAATGCTTTAGCAAAATTTGATTTCTTTTTATCTGATTTAAATATTTTAATTGAGTATAATGGAGAGCAACATTATGGCTATCGGGTGAGCAATGGAAAACCTGGCTGGAACAATGAAGAAAATTTTAAAGCTACTCAAGAACGCGATAGACAAAAAATTGAATGGTGCAAAGAGAATGATTTTCCACTATTAATTATTCCTTATACTGATTTCAATATTTTAGATAAAGATTATTTACAAGAAAAAATTGATGAATTAATCATTAAAAAATAATATTTGACCTAAATATGTCATTAAAAGGTTTCGTCGCACGACATGGCTTGTGGTTAAACTACTATGTGAGATACATAGCTTGTGGCTAAGGACGTTAAATAGAGGCAAAGGAAACCATGATAGGATTGGTCGCCCTATGTATATAAATAGCGACTCACTATGTTGCTGTGACGGAATTAGGCAGACGTGCGAGGTTTAGGTTCTCGTGCCGCAAGGCGTATGGGTTCGATCCCCTTCAGCAACACCAGCTCGAAAGAGCGTTAAGGCTAGAATGACCGGTCTAAAAACAGATATTATTTGCCAAAAACCTATATGAGAGTAATTCCTCCTTAAGTAATATCGTGGTATAGCTACGAAGTTTGACGTGTCAAACTGGTAAAACGGCCTGGAGGTTGAATAGGTCAGCCGAATTCTCTCATTAAATATCGCAGAGTGGAGCAGTTAGTAGCTCGCCAGAGTCATAATCTGGAGGTCACTGGAGCGAAGCCAGCCTCTGCCCCCATAAGCGCCTATTGGGGTTCCGATGCGAAATATCAATTTGCTATCCACTAAGAGATGGCGGCTAAAGCGGTTGACCCACAGCCGCAAGGAGGAACGAGCTTTATTTCTTAACAAAAGTAGGATAAGTTAAGAACCTAAATCCCTTTGAATCGCGGGTTGACTGGCAGACAAGAGGAACTGCACAAAGCGGCAATGTGGCGTAGATAGGCCGTACAGTAAAGTGATGGAGCTAGTCCTTACAATATGAGTCCTTACCGAGAAAGTAGATGGATACAGACGGGTGACTGAAATTCAAATCCCGCAAACTGGTAACCGAGGAAGAGGAATGAAGGATGTGGTCCCAAGAGAGTTGGGGTGTAGGTTATCTTATTAAACAATAGAAAGGATGGCAATAATGTTTCACGATGTAGACGATCTGATTTTTTCAGCAGAGGAAGATAAGAAGTATCACAGCACTAAGTGATATTTCTTAATCACTGTAATGCGGCCGGTGACTAGTCACCGCAGGTTCCAAGCCCTGAAAAACGCAGAGGACAGAATAAATAATGGCTAACGGCAGTTGCTCCTTAATAAGGAAAGACGGGTCGGGGCTGACAAAGACAGGTCAGTAAGTAGTACAGCGGTAAGTAACAAATCCGCAAATCGAAATGAGCCAGGAAAACTGGATGATACGATTTAGTTTCCCTTTTGAGGGTTAGGAAGAGACTTTAGGTAAAAGGTAACAACTTTTAGCTGCTTCCTGTAAAAGACCATGAAACCGGGTATAGCTACTACATTATTTATTTTTGGTGAATGGTAGTAACCAGCTAGGTGCAGCGAGGTTCGAGTCCTCAAGCCATGGCGTTCGACTCGTCTGGCGCAAGGTGCAAAACCTAGCATATATCCGGGTATAGCCTAGTTGGTAAGGCGCCACATTTGGGATGTGGAGATCGGACGTTCAAGTCGCCCTACTCGGACCATCTAAAGTAATAAATCGTAAAGGAGGGTTGTTGCTTGGTAACTAATCAGCTCAAGAATTTTCGTTGTCTTGACCAAGACCATTATGGGGAAGATAATGATTGCACCCTAACATCTCTTACTGCGGTGATTGATTTCTACCTCGCGCACACCAGGCCCGTGCAAGAGATTTACACCACAATTGAGAAGATTGCCCGCAAATATGGTTATACGGGCAAGAAAGGCACAGACCCACTATTTATTCGCCGTATTTTCAATGAGGTCGTTCGCAAGTATTGCTTTGTCCCCGCCGCAAAAACAAGTGTAAGGTATCTCAAGGGTGTGGGATTTAGCTACGAAACTATTTGCGGCCAGATTGATAAATGTAATCCAGTTATTATGAATGTCTGGAAAGCGGGTAAATACCAGAGTCATACTATCACAGTTATTGGCTATGATACTACCAATAAAACTTTGCTGGTTTCTGACAACTGGAGCGTGCGGCCGCAGGTCCTGCGTTGGGATGATATTGGTTTCATTTGTTCTATTAACTTCTGGAACTAAGAAAATTTGACATTTCAAAAAATTTATGTTATAATATTTATAGAAAGTGAGGGAAGAATACATGGAAGTTAATTATGGTTCTCGTTATCAGGACATTCACAACAATGTCTACAAGTTAGTGGGTGCCGCAAATTCCTATGACAAGAAAGACTCTGTTCTCTTGTTTGCTCCTGTTCATTCTGGCACAGTTGGTGATGTATTTTATATCACTAAGGAAGCCGCAGATCAGGCATTCTTCCCCGTAAGCAAATACTTCTAAAAAAATTGAGTAGTGAGTAAAAAGCCATTAAGGTTATAGACTTCATGTACAAACCATTCTAACATGGGCCTGTACAACCCTATGAATGGTGAAGTCATAAGTTGTTCGCATGGTGTAAGTGGCAGCACGCTGGGGATTAACCCTGGAGGTGCAGGTTCGATCCCTGTTGCGAGGACGAAATACAATCTAAAACTTATAGGAAAAATCTTAATGAAAAACTTACTTAGACGGGATTAAAGATAATACTAATTAAAGTGTACCGTCATTGAGTAGTGGTCATGAACATTATTCAGAGTAAGTCGTAAGGGTGAGAGACCCTTACCTCAATTCTTTAATGCGGTTCCATGCTGAATGGCTAAGCTGGGTTAACGTTGAGACACCAGGCCGCCTATATACGCTCGTAGCCAAGCGATGAAGGCGGCAGGCTTTGACCCTGTTATGCGTTGGTTTGAATCCAGCCGAGCGTGCCATTTTTTAGAAATTCTATTCATTCGCACTTTTAAAACTGCTATCAATGAGTTTATAGTAATGTCCCCAGCATTATGAGTTTCAAGATAGCTATTGACCTAAATAAGTTATTAAACTACTACGGGAGTTAGTGAAACTTGTGGTGTGCCGATAAATAAAATTCACATTATATCCCTCTTTGGTGTAACGGTAGCAAATATGTAGAGCGGTTCGACTCCGCGATGAGGGTCGTCTGGCACGGACGAAGTGCAACTGAGGTTTACAGTATAATATAAACAAATGCTTCTTACGAAAATGCGTGGTGAAAATAGAAGCAAGATAGAACAGTAGCCTATGTGAGTCTATCAAGCAGGTTATCCGGCAACAGAGAGGAGCCTTATGCCTGTGGGTGTTCGCGACGCCTTTCCTCTCATATATATTGCAAAGTAGAGAAGTTGGTTATCTCGATAGCCTCATAAGCTGTAGGTCGGGAGTTCGAATCTCCCCTTTGCACCCATAACTGCAAATTGACCTAAGTAAGTCGTTAAACTGCTTGTTATCCCGGCGTGGCGTAAAGGTTAGCGTGCCAGATTCTAACTCTGGAGATCCCCGTTCGATCCGAGGGCGTCGGTGCCATAGGTCTAGTTTGGTAGAGTTTCACCCTGACCTTAAAAAATTCTAAACTACCACCTCTCTTTCCAGATTGTTCATTTGATTATGGTTGTTGTATAACTCAGTGCAGACACAATATCATGTGGCTGAGAATCCTCTCCTAATCAAGACGCCCCCTGCTTAGAAGTAATGACGGATACGTTATTGCGGCGGTGCTTCCCACTCGCGAGTTTGGGAACAACGAGAGATAAAGCTCTCGCCGGCCGGGAGGATGTACTGGAATTATCGCTATCAAAACTACTGTCTCGTCGCCGTCGCAATAGAAGGCAAGCGTTAAAAGCGTAGCCCGAATCTTGATAAGGCGTGGGTTTGGTACCCCGCGCAATCCTCAAGAAATACCACTAAGGCGGTTTGTCGTGAGGTTGCAGTAATGTAACTATAAGACGAGGTCAAGGTACAAGTAGCCCAAGACAGTGACCAAGAAGAAGGTTTAAATATAAAATCTTTTCTAATGTGAATGATGGGTGAACGTTGTAGGTAATCAATCCTACATAGGCTTGTTTAGTGGGCGCTGTCTCACTAATACGGCATAAAGTCTAGGGTCGCTCCCGAAAGCTCACTTATGTCGTCCTATTGAGTGAATATGATAGAAGGTAATGACCAGCAACCCGAAGGGGTATGCAGCGATCATAATCAAGTGAACAAGAATCCAGTCCTTCGGGGCTGGATTTTTTTTATGCTTCTGGCTGGGTCGGTTTGGGGCGTCTGCCCGCAAATCAAAATAACCTTTCAGAAATTTTTAGGACAAAAGTGATTAATCTACATACCACATTTTTTATAATCAATAGAAGAA
>ERZ1034844.733-NODE-733-length-17017-cov-88.919526_pt1 | contig 17017 bp, 23 predicted proteins | sample MGYA00520594_ERZ1034844 | MGnify/ENA primary metagenome ERZ1034844 (study PRJEB33766, sample SAMN09781733) | gut metagenome | biome: gut microbiome | host: Homo sapiens | place: Madagascar | study: EMG produced TPA metagenomics assembly of the PRJNA485056 data... | reverse complement strand
GTAAAAGGGTTTTTCCCGAAACAAAATATAATCAAAATCTCAATGAAAATCGCACAAAAAATAAATGCAATTTTTTCAAAAAAGTCATATACTTGTTCGGGAAAATTCCTCATTTGTTATTCAAGTTGTAAAGCGCCTGAGCCAGCATTCCTCTTGTGCAAACGTCATCACCATGGAATAGTTCATCACCATACCCGACCATAACGTCGTTGTCAATGCACCACTTAGCCGCTTTCTGATACCATTTCCCTTTTATATCGGGATAAGCATCATAATCCTTAACACATACATTTTCGTCAAAAGTTTTACCATTGATTTTAACAGTGCCGCGTTGCCATATTTGATACGCGTAATGTTCTTTCGGGTTGATTTTTGTCCAGTATGCAAGCCATAAATCATATTCTTTTTCCAAGCCCTTATAATATCTTTCAATCATATCAGGGTTTGTATAAATCGCAACATGATAATGACTATTATTTTTCACGTAATCAAGGAATGCTTTTGTGATATCTTGTGCTAATTTGTCTGTGATTGTTATTCCCTTAGTCGTTGCATATCTAATAGAATCATACTCAAAGTCAAACGCGATAGGCATTTCCAGTTTTCTTCCGTTTATAACCTTCAAACATAGTTTTGCTTCTTCAATAGCTTCATTTATGTTTGTTGCATAACTAAACCAATACATACCACGTTTAATTTCTACACGCTCACACCCCCTGTAATTTCGTTCAAACTGTGGGTCTATTTGGGATTCTTCTTTACCATAACCACCTCGTATCATGCAGAATTCAAAACCAGCGTTTTTTACATCATCCCACATGACAGTTTGGTTGTATTTGCTAACATCAATTCCTTTCATACGTCGCCACCTTTTTCAAAGCTTCCTTCTGCACTTGTTAAAAAGGTATAGAACGAAGATGGTGATGTTCTGCCTATCACACACATACCAATAACATTGTCACTTTTCCTATAACAAGGCACAAATGTATAGTTGCCCATCGACACTTCGTATACCGTCAATTCGCCATTATAATTGTAAGCAATTGTATCACGCCCAAACAAGTACCACCCATCGCTTTGGAAACTTGGTGATGCGACGCTTGTTTTAGAACCGAGATGCAAATTGTCACCATCCCATCTTGCAACAAATGGGGTTGACGGGTCAATTGTGTCCCACACAACATAGTCATCACGCACACCATCAATATCTGCATTGTTAAAACCGAATGTTACGCGAAGTATGTCACTCGGTGCTGTTGTATAAAGTTCAAATTCAGATGTTGCACTTGATGAAGTCCCTGCGCGCGCTAATTTATATGTTGAGGGTTGTTCATTTGGAAAGCTAACCTTAAATGACGCATACCCATAAGTCATTGTGTCAGCAGGCAAAGACAATTTAGCGGCAAGCGGTTTAATCCATTCTACTTCTTGATACGCATCAGGTAATCTTTTTGTTTTTGCTTTCCACAGTACAGTGTCACCCTGTTTTATTTCTGTGACTACTCCTTCGGGAATAGTCACAGATTTTACGTTACTAAAATTCATATTGAAATAACCTCACGATTTGACAACAACTTGTTTAGAAACGCTTGAATCGTCAGAAAGAGTGAACACCCATGTTTCACACGATGAAGCATTTATTTTAGTAGCTGTTACAGCGCCATCAGCTATTTTTGCTTCAGTAACAGCGTTAGTCCCTATTTTATCATTAGTCACATTTCCATTTATAATGTTCGCTGTGCTCACGCAAAATCTCGCTAACTTAGCGTGTGTAACAGATTCATTTTGATATTTTGCGCTCGATAGTGAATTGTCGGCAATCTTTGTTTCCGTTACAGCATTATTAGACAACTTGTCAGTAGTCACAGCGCCATCAGCCAACTTCGCCGTAGTAACACTACCATCAGCAATTTCGGCCGAACCCGTCCCATCAGCCTTAATGAGATTTCCGTCCGCATCAACAGCGACATATTTATCAACAGTACCCGTGTCACCAATAACCAGCTTTTCACCTGCTATTGTAGCATTGCTTATTTTTTCACCTGTGATACTTTCAGTACCAATCTTTTGGTTTGTGACAGCGAAATCGGAAATTTTATTTGTATGAACAGCGCCATCAGCTATTTTTGCTTCGTTGACAGCGCCATCAGCTATTTTTGCTTCGACGACAGCACCGTCAGCTATTTTCGGTTCGGTGACACATTTGTCGACAAGTTTTATTGTGGTGATTGACGGGTTTGACAGTTGACTTGATGTAATAGCATTAGAACCAATTTTTACTGTTGTCACAGCGCCATCAGCCAACTTCGCCGTAGTAACACTACCATCAGCAATTTCGGCTGAGCCTGTACCGCTTGCTTTAATGAGATTGCCGCTTGCGTCAACAGCGACATATTTATCAACAGTGCCACTTGCGCCTATTGTCATCTTAGCGCCTGTCACAGCGCCATCAGCCAACTTCGCCGTAGTAACACTACCATCAGCAATTTCGGCTGAGCCTGTACCGCTTGCTTTAATGAGATTGCCGCTTGCGTCAACAGCGACATATTTATCAACAGTGCCACTTGCGCCTATTGTCATCTTAGCGCCTGTCACAGCGCCATCAGCCAACTTCGCCGTAGTAACACTACCATCAGCAATTTCGGCTGAGCCTGTACCGCTTGCTTTAATGAGATTGCCGCTTGCGTCAACAGCGACATATTTATCAACAGTGCCACTTGCGCCTATTGTCATCTTAGCACCCGTCACAGCGCCATCAGCTATCTTAGCACTCGTTACAGCCTTGTCACCAATATTTACGTCCGTAACGCTCTTCACGCCCAACTTGTCATTCGTTACACTTGCCGCGCCCAGCTTTTCATTTGTAACAGCACCGTTCGCTAACTTAACCGTCGTTATACTTCCGTCAGGAATATCATACGCCAGCTCATTCACAAACGCAACAATTTCATTCAGCTTTTCTGCAAATTTACACAAACATTCATAGTAGCTCAGTGAATCGTCGTAAACTGTCGGCAAAACAGTCTGACACCAAATCCGGATTTTTTCAATTTGTTCGTTAGCCATAGTTATCTCCTTAATATATTAATGTTGCGCTAATAAGCTTGACACTCGTAAAGCTCACAAGTTTAAGACTGTCAAGCAATAATGCCTGTGCGTTAAACGCCGCCTCAATTGCTTCTGCCGTCCAATCAAACCCACTTATTGTTATTGACATTTTATTCGGACGGACAGCAGGATTCGGATTATCGGCATATTCCACAACAAATGTTGCACTGTGAGTATCATTCACAATGTCATTGTCAGGCGACACCACAACATTGTTCTGTTCAAAATTCTCCTGTGTAACACTATATACCCCTGCTCTTTTAGGTATCATGTTACATGTTTGCCTAACGCGAATATATTGCGCCGCACTTGTACCCGCGTTAAGATTCCTGAAAATCACAGTCCACTTAACCTCATACGGTGCTTTATTATCAGCAGTAAATTTACCACTCAAATTGTAAATATAATTCATAAATTACTCCCACAAACCAAAGAACAAATCGCTTAGTTCTTCGATTATCATCATGTCAATATTTATCATTGTTTTACGGAAATCCAACAGCAATTTTGCATAGCTACCACTACCCATTTTACCGCTAACTTCTCTAACATATGATTCAACACTGTTAATAGTTTTATTCCTATTCACAACACTTGTTTGTGCGTTTACCCTTGCGTCATTTGCATTCGCCTTATCGCTGACATTTTCAGCTTCACTGTTGTTTCTTGAACCCGTGCGCTCAACATTAGACGAATTGCTTGACGTGTCTTTCTGATTTTGATTTGAAGTAGATGTTTGATTGTTTGTGTTATTGCTTTCTTCACTATTATTGCCCTTATCCAAAACTTCGCGGTAATTCGTCAAATAATTCTTCAACGTTACACCACTCAGTCCGCCTTGTGGCGTGTCGGAGTATGCGTCCTGATTAGTGTTATTATTTGTACGATTTACCTCGGACGTGTTAATGTTAGCTACACTGTCGTTTGCTTTGGTGTTGCCTTCATATTCGCCTTGATAAGAGTTATTGTTTGTTTCATTGTATATATCACTATTATTAGTTTTGCGGTTGCTTTCGTATTCGTTTGTATACGCGCGTGTTTCCGTGCCGTTCTGTTTCGTTGTGCCTTCTTCATTGTCAGTCCCAGCTTTATTAAGGCTCTGTTTTGTCACAACCTTATAATCACTAAGAGGGTCGAATTTTAGCAATTCACTTTCGTATAGCTGATTATAATACGGCATTATGCCGTTAAGTTTATTATCAAGCCAAAGTCGCCAAAGTCCTACACTTTCCGCACAGATTTCTCTTGTGTAATAAAACTTCAATATCTTTTTATTCAGCTGATACCGATAGTTTTCATCAAACAGCGGATAATCGGGCATGATTTTGTTAATGGTTTCTTCCGTCAACACTTCATCAATTTTGTCATACCCGACACTGTGTTTCAAGCCTGCCGCGCTTTCGCAAATAAATCGGACTTCCGTTGTGAATTTACTCATTAATAGCCGTCACCTCTTTCTCAGGGTCTATATCTTCATTAGAAAGTTGGGCGAAATCCTTTTTGAATTCACACCAAACATTCAGCCCGAACATACGGTTTATTTCGTTACACGCCTGTTGCCTTGCGGATAATGCACTGAAACGACTTGCAATGACACCGCCTGTGTTGCGTTGTACTTCGTCTGTAATAAGGCGCTCTTTTTTCTGAATGTTCAGGTTTGATATTCCCAAAAATGTAAGTGCTTCATTCCACACCTGCGTTTTAAGTGTATACAGCCTGTCTGCAACATACGGCGCACCAGTGTTTAATGTTGTAATGCTATCTCGCGGGTTGAATTGTTTGTCAGCAAATATGAACGGCTGATTTCCGTCGTATTTCATGTACATATTTTTCATCGTGAGATACTGTGCATTATCGCACAAAATCATAATGGGCGTTTTCTGTGCGTTAGCGTTTACATCTATGGCGCGTTCAAGGTTGTATAGCCTCGTTGCATACATTGTAATGTCAGGTATCAAACCTGTTCGTAACGTGTTGTTGTAAATTATTACAGAATCGTTAATGCTTAGTTCTTTATTATAACCGTTATTTGCGTATGCTCTGCGCTTTGTCGGTATGCGGTAAACATTGAGTTTGCCACCAATGGTACACATTAATGCGAGATAACCGAGAACATCGTCATAAAAGAATACACATTGTCCCTGTGCGAATAACGTTAATTCAAGGAATCTTGCGTCTACACTGTCGGGTAAACCCGTCCACTCAAATCGGGATATTGCAAGTTCGGTAAGGCGATTATAATATTGTCTAAAAGTATAATTGTTTAACGATGCACTTTCCCAAAATTCTTTATTTTTCTTTGCCATTATGTCACCCGCGGACTATTGTCCAAGTTATATTTGCCTACATTGTTCGGATTCATCCAAAATGTGATACCGCTATTATATATGCTTTGTAGCTGTTCATCAATTTCAGCAGGCGCGTTAAGGTTGTCAATAATACATGTAGCTGTTTTGATGTAATTCCATTGTGGTCTTAATTCTGATTTAGCAACAGCCTTGATATTCGGTATTTTAAGTCGGCATATTTTATACCCATACATACTAAAATATTCATCAACCATTTTAATGTATTCGGGTTTACTACCCATAGAATACATACTAAACCCAATTCTGCCTTCTACGACAGGCAAACCCGACGACGACATATTTCCTCGCCCCTTATTTGGGGTGCGGTGGCGTGTAGCAAACTCCATAAGGTCGTCGGTAAGTGGTTTATTCACGCTGAATGCCGACTGCGCAAACTTTGTTCCACTGACAACGCCACGACCCACATCAGTAACGGCAGCCCCAGCAGCACCGCCAGCCCCAGCAGCCGCTCCGCCCACCGAAAAAGCAGCTATGTTCGCTATCGTTGTGATTGCATCTGTGACTGTATTGTACATAAACTGATACTTGTTTACAGCCCACCACCTGTCAAATGTATTTTCCGACCATGAGGGCATAGGAAAGTCATTGAGCAACACACCTTCGTCATAGTTAACTTCTTTACCCATGTAATTCATAGGACGTGCGCCAATTTCGCATGTTGGCGCGACTGTTGATGATATTTGTAATCTAATCTGTTGTCTTCCGTCTGCGCTTTTACTCGCGCTTTGTTCCCATAGCAATGTGTGTTCATCGCCCTTATTGTTTGTGACTACCATATAACTATAAGGGTATGTATAACACTTTTTGTTTTTAGGTGTATATATGTCTGTTCGCGGATATTCACTTGTGCCTGAACCAACACTGAACGTTAACGGTTGATTTATGCTTTTTATGTTTGGTGAAGCGCCAGTTTGTTCAGCCGTCCATGCCGCAAATGGTACTTGTTGTACGCTGATAATTGTCGCGCCGATTTCGTCTAATGTTTTGAAAAGAGCGTTTATCCATTTTAAGGTTTCTACACCATCAGCACCTAAGAACATAGGATAGGCATACGAAATTGCCCCTGTGTAAATGCCGTTATAGATAGTTCCACGCAAATTACCGTTCGAACCAACATTAAATGTATAGTCAGTTCCTATTGATTCAATATACTGCCCTTGTGTGGGAATATAGTATACCACAAGCGAAAAAAGCGGTTGACTTGTTGTGCGAGGGTACATAAAATCCGTGTATGCTTGAATGTATGTGTCGCCAGCACCAACAGGTTCAGGAACAGTGTTTTCGCCCACAACGTCTGTTAAAGTGTGTTCACGTTCAACAAAACAATTACCCAGCGTGTAATCGAAATACCACGTCTGTATAATGTCGATTGTGTATGTTATTTCTGTTGTAACATTATTAACATATTCAACATTATTAACAAAAGCATAGAACCACTTATCGCCGTATGCTGTATTTTGAAACATTAAATAATTAACGTTATAAATATCATCCGCAAGACATTCAAGACGTATGCTGTTTTTACTGTGGCGTTGATAAGAAACATTCGTAAACGCTTTTACACGCTTCCCATAAAAATATGAATATTGTTCATTCTTATTTTCAAAGTATAACGTATGAATATACGATTTATCACACGGAACACCACTTAATAAATATACTGTACTGTTAGGAGCTATATACATAATACACCTTTAGGGTGGGCAGACATCTACCCACCCTATCCCGAAATTAGTCCTTAGCGAATGTAATTGTTGCACCAACCGCTTCTGTGCCTGCAATAGCTGTGGCGGAAGTATAAGTGTTATCGCCAAGTTTGATTGTCATTTTGGTTGCGGTTGCGTTAGCAGGAATAAGGATTGCACCATATTTCTGTACGCCGATACCGTTTTTAACAGCGTCTTCGGTCTGAACAAATGTATATTCCGACCATGCGAGGGACGCGCCGTTAGCCTGCGGAATGAGAGTGAGAACAGTAGCATTTTCATCAATGGATTTGTCTACCACTTCTACTGTCAGACTTGCAGGAGCTGTAAGTGTTGCGCCATCATCTACAAAGACAATTGCATTAGCAAACGGAGAGGAAGAAACAATTTTCCATGTAGTATAGAAGTAGTTCCAGTAAAGTCCACTTGCAACATAAGTCTCTGTCATAGTGGTCAGGTTGTCATACACCTGAAACCACTCGTCATCAACAATAATTGCCTTGACATCTTTCATAAGTGCGAGTTCAGCCACAGTAATTTCATCTATGCCGTCACTTTCTTTGCGGATTTCAGCAAAACGCTCGTTGTCGAATGTCGTCCAATCATCAACAAGAGTAAGTCTGCCCATAAAGTCAGCCTTATCCATGTTAAATGCGCTTGCAAGAACGTTAACATCATACTGTGCGTTAAAATCAGCGTCCATGAAAATATACTGATTTGCTTTAGGTGTAGTCGTGTCAACAGCCGACGCATTATATTTGTTAGACATAAAGGGTAGCTTATTAGACATTCCACGGAATGCAACAGCCGCATTCTTAAGGTCAGTAGCGTCAAAAGCCTGCGGATACATTTTGCCGTGCGCAACAGCCTTGATTATGAGATACTTAAACAGAAGATATTCATCATATTCAGCCGCCGTATAAACGCTTTCGATAATTCGTGCTATCAGGTCTTCTACACCACTAAAACTTGTGAATGCCTGTCTGAGGTCTTCATTCTGAATTGTTATGGGGTACTGTACGCGCCAATTGATACAATGGAATGCCGTTCTGACATCAGGAATAGAACGTTTGAATTCGCGCGCTTCTGCCTTTTCTGCGCTAAAGAGCCTGGCGCGAGATATCTGCACATAGACTTCTTCGACAGTTTCACCCATTTCAAGATAACCCTTTTTCAGGCGAGTAAACGGGTTGTTAAATACTGCACCCTTAATCCGTACAAAGGCGATACGGTTTACAAGAGCATTAAGAAACTGATTTGCCATTGCAGGGTGTCCGTACAGGACATCACCCACCTTAGGTATATCTATTTCTTTTGTGACTTCGGGTACAAGTGACTGATATTCATATGTTGCGTTTGCACGTATTACATTAAGAATATCAATAGTGCTTGCATTAAGAGTAGATTCTGCTATTCTTCTTGCCATTAATTTTTTACACCTTCCTTAAATAATGATTCATATGTCAGAGGTTTTTCATCCTTGCCATAATCAATTTTACATTCTTCACAGTCTTCATCGGGCTTGTTGAAGAACGTCTCTTTATAACGCTGTCTCCAGTTTGCGTCATTTTCTTCGTATTTGGACTTCCAGTCCGTTGTATCTTGACTTGCTTTTTCAAGCTCGTCATACGTGTCATTCATGTCTTTCAAGAAATTCAAGTCTTCGTCGGTTGTGCTGTCTCCGATTCTTGTCTTTAATACATTCATAAATTCGTCTTTTGTCAGTTTACTCATTTTGAATATCCTCTAATATTTTCTGTGCTTCATCTTCGCTAAGTTTGCCGTCTTTCAGTGCGTCGAAAAAAACACCTGCGATTCTCGCCAAACGTGTAATGTCGTTGTTGTACCAAGTGTTAATTATTGCCGTGAGAATTGTAACAATAACCGAAAAAATTTGATACCAATCATTATTAGCAAAGGTTGACGCACCTATAACCGCTACGCTTTGATTCAATAGCGCAACAATTAAAATGATTATGCGAACAATAGTGCTTTTTTTAATCTTTTCCATCATGAAGCTCCAATGCATTAATTCTTATTTCGTGTTCGTGTATTGTTTTTACAATATTTTCGTTGAAACTTTTTTGTTCGTTAATCGTCACTTGCAACAGATTAACGGTATCATCAAGTTTTGTTAACGTATGTATCACTTTACACATCACACCGATAAGTCCTATACCAGTAGATATTATTGCGCAAATTTCTGTTACACTCATATTCCACCTCTTTATTATATTATATCACAGTGTCGACATTATGTCAAGAAATATTTTAATAAAATTTGTAAACAATTTATGAACATACTTGACTTTTTAATATATCTATGCTATAATAACAATTGAGGTGATATTATGTCTGAATATTATGACGGGACAAAACTTTTATCGTTGTCAGATATTAACGGGGATAAGCCCGAAATTTATATGTGTACAGCTAATAATACAGCAGGTAAAACAACATATTTTTCACGACTGTTAGTTAACAAGTTTCTCCAACGCGGCGAGAAATTTATGTTAATAAACAGGTTTACGTATGAATTAGACAGTTGTGCGGAAAAATTTTATAAAGACATTCACACCTTGTTTTTCTCTGAACACGTGATGGATAGCAAATCAAAAGCAAAAGGTATTTATCATGAGCTGTATTTGGACGGAATGCCTTGTGGTTATTCGGTTGCTATGAATTCAATTGACCAGTTGAAAAAATATTCTCACCTATTTTCCGACACTAAGCGGATGTTCATGGACGAATTTCAATCTGAAACATCACACTATTGTCAGAATGAAGTAAATAAATTTCGTGCGTTGCATAAAATTGTTGCAAGAGGGCAGGGCGAAATGGTTAGATACGTCCCTGTATATATGTGCGCGAACCCTATCACAATTCTCAATCCCTATTATGCCGCTATGAATATTGCGGAAAGGTTGAATACAAATACAAAATTTTTACGCGGCGAGGGTTTTGTGTTGGAGCAAGGATATGTGGAAGCCGCGGGACGTGCGCAAGCGACAAGTGGTTTTAATAAAGCGTTCGGTAATGATGCATATTCTAAGTTCACGAATGAAGCAGTTTATTTGTTTGACAATTATGCCTTCATTGACAAACCAAGCGGATATTCATCTTATATTGCGACGATTAAATATAACGGGTCTGAATTTGGAATTCGTGAGTACCTTGACACAGGTATTATTTATTGCGATAATAAAGCAGACGGCACATATCCGCTAAAAATAACTGTAACTAAGGATGACCATGACATTAATTATGTGATGCTCAGAAAAAATGATATGTTTCTATCGCAAATGAGGTACTTTTTCCAAAAGGGTTGCTTTAGGTTCAAAAACCTCGCATGTAAAGAAGCTATCTTAAAAGCTCTATCTTATTAAGGTATCTACGCATATATCAATAACTGAGTGATACAGGTCACACAGGTGGAATAAACTGCTGTATCTTCTGACGGTTAGTGAGCCGCTTTTGTTGTCTATGCGTTAAAGATATATTAAAGTGCTGAACCTAAGTTCAGCACTTATTTTTATGTTTCGTTATTTATTAGGTTGTATAACTTTGTCAATGCGTCTTTTCTTAATTTGTATAACTGATAAACAGACTTGTTTAATGCCTTAGCACAGTCTTCATAATTCCCAACCTTTTGAACGTATAGATAATCAATTATATAACGTTCTTCTTGTGAGAGAAATTGATACATGCCACACAGTTTATCGTAAAAATCCTGTTCATCAGGGTTTAATATGTCAATAACTCCCGACACATAAACATTGTGTGCTTGTTTACGTAGAAATTTAATAACATCATATTGTTTCATAGATTACCTCATTTCATATGTTGTATCTTTAAGTATAATGCCGCCTAAAATGCGTTTGGGAAGTAATTTTCCGGGCACTTTTAATCCCTTTTGAAAATCAATTATAGTGCGTTTTTTCTTTACGAATTCTTTTTCTTCTTCTGTTAATTTGTCTGTAATTTGTTGTGTCATTGATTGTATAAATAATTTCTTCGAACGTTCGGGCATTCCTGCACATTTAACATTATAATAAGGCTCGCATGGTTTAAGGTTTTCTTGCGTGACATGTTCAATGTAAGTCTTTTGCCTTGTAAATGTCGCAAAATCCCAACATGATTCAAGTTTCCAACAACAAAACTTTACGTCGTCTGTTTTTATTCCTCGGATTTCGTCAGGAGACAAATCACAGTGTATACTATCGGTGTCGGCATAAATAAAACCACGTGAATTTTTACCGTGATAATTAGCTTGTGCGGCACGTATCGTAAAATTGCGCGCGTATGATGTAATTGCCGCGCCTACGGCTATATAACCAGCTTGCTTTGATGCGTCGGGTATAACATAAAAGCCAATTACACCATCGGGCTTTACATACGCCAATTTGAATGAGGAATTTTTGGATGAAGCCATTTTGCCATATAAGTTATTCAAGAATAGTTTTGCTAATTCGCGTCTCGCGCCTTTACTTGTCACCTTGATTTGTTTATATTTTTCCATGTATTCATCAAATATGCCCGTTTTGGCTTTGAAGTAACACCCATCAAGTATTTCACAGTCAACTAAATTATAATGCTCTTGTAGTAGTTCCCAGTCTGTCATTGTTAGGGTTAACGTGACGCGAGTATCTACCTTTTCACCATCATAATTATATATCTCTTTGTGATATGTTTGTGTTGATGTGTCGTACACGTCCGAGCTTTCAAGACATTCATTGCCACTATACATAAAGCTGTTTTTGATTTGTATAAAAGGCAGTTTTCCGTCTTTGATATAAAATCGTGTGCGAATGCGTATGAAATAATATGCTATTACTTTTGTTGCGTCTTCGGGTATAAAATTGCCTGTCCAAAATTCGGGTTCGCCGACGGGGTAACGATTTCCCGATTCACTTGACATCATGGACGAGTATAGGGAATTTACGTCTGCCGTTGTTCCGTTAACTTTGACTTGATTTTCTTTTCCTTTTACAAGATAACACCAGCCGCCTTTATATGCCTTGCGGATATATTCATCTGCGTTGTCTGCACCATAAACAGCAGGGTCTATTTTGATATCCGTTAGTTGTGGGAAATTTGATTCATAAACTTTGCCACCTACAATACGTTTGTATTCAGCAAGACAACACGAACCAATTGTTAATTTGTTGTGTCCTTCGGTAAACATTATTTCGAGGGCTTCTTTTATTACTAATACGTCGTTTGCGATATACTTCTGTTCTTCGTCTGTTATCTGACACCCTGCATATCTTAAACCCTTATATTCCATGTCCAGCTTTTGGTGTTTGGTTTTGAAAGATTCTCCGATGCGTTTAACACTAAAAGGTAAAAGTTTAAGGGAGTCATAAATGCGTATAATGTTGTCGTTGATTTTGACTGTGATGCTGTACCATTGCCCCATGTCAGAGATAAGATACTTGAATGATTTGTTCGGCATTTCCCAGTCGGGCAACCATTCAATATCTAATTCTGCTTCGGAGCGTTGTTTGTATGCTTGTTTGTAGTTGAGGTCACATAATAGGTAAGAGAGCCAAAATGAGCCGTCGAATTTTAGGTTGTGATAATAAGCGATAATGTTATCATTGAGTGAAACTAAATAATCAAATTGTTCACCGATTGAGTGAAAAATATTCACGTCCTCAGTAAATAGTTCTACACTTGCCGCCGCCCAAACTTCGGTTGAATCCTGTCCTTCATAAACCGTTGTTTCAAAGTCGCAAGCAAAATATTTGAATGAACGTGTTCGCACATTATTCTTCGTCCTCCCAATCTTCAAATTCGGTTTCAATTATGTCGTTTAATGTTTGTGCTTCTTCAGGTGTTAGTGTAGTTTTGCCATTAATTAGTGTGACGAATTGTGTTAATGCGCTTCTTACGTTTGATTCGTTGCTATCATACATAATAGTTTGAGCTAAAATATCTATGTTTTCTGATTGTTCGTCAATACGACGCATGACACCGATAAATCCGTCCCGTTCAATAACATCTTCTAATGCTCGCATTAATGCGTTTGCGTACTGAATATGCCATTCGTACTGTGCCTTTAATATTTCGCCCTTCCATGTGTACTCAGCTGGTAATGCTGAATACATCTCAAGTATTCGCGTATAAGTTTTGAAGCCGCGCTCAAACTTAAAATCTTGTGTTCTGTCTGAAAAAATTGCCTCTAAGTCCCTGAGTGCTTCTTTGATATCCTCGCTTGATGTGGGGTATTGTCCTCGCTTTAATGCGTAATCAATACGTTCGCGCATTTGATATACACGTTGCTGTGTTGCAGTTGTGTTAGATGCTTTGGAAATAATCTGCGCAACTGCACGATAAAATGGAGACGATAATCCGCCTTGCTTTAGTCGTTTTTGCAAATCTGATTTTAATCGTTCAAAAAACTTCTTAGCTTGATTGTCTTTCTTTCTTGCTTCCTTTGCACGTTGCGCCCGTTCGGCTTTCAGCGCTTCGCGCGCTTCAGGTGTCAATTGCGCTTCCCGCGCTTTTCGGGTTGCCGCCGCTTTTATCGCCGCTTCGTGCCGTATTTGTTTTAATTGTTCAGGTGTTTTCTTTTGCTTCGGTGGTTTAGTTGTTCGTGTTTTGCGATTTTGCGAAAGTATAACGGCACGTTTAATTCGTAGTGCTTCGCGCGCTTCAGGTGTCAATTGCGCTTCCCGTGCTTTACGGGTTGCCGCCGCTTTTATCGCCGCTTCGTGCCGTATTTGTTTTAATTGTTCAGGTGTTTTCTTTTGTTTTGCCATAATTACCTCCTGCTATTATGGTGTCGGGAGAAGGGGTATTCCCTTCTCCCGTGTGTTAGTTAGACGATTGAGCAGGTGATAAACGATTTATCACGATAATTTTTCGATGGCCGCTGATATGCCTTGATTTCAAATACTTCGCCTGTCTCGCTCATTTCGTCCCATATTTCGCGGAAAGAGGTAAAAAAGGATTCTGAGCCTGTGAGATAGCGCGTGTTGTCTTTGTCAACTATTACATAATTGTAATAATCTTTGTCGTCTTTCGCTTTTTCGTTGTGGACTTCAAGTACAGCCCACACAACGGGAGTGATAATTATTTCATTGCCGTCTTTAGTGCAGGCGTCAAGACGCTCAACGTCGGTGGTGTCCTTGATTGCAATTCTTTCACGGGCAGTGAGTTCGCGTGATGTTTCTTTAATTATTACGTTGTAACCTGTCATGTTTGTGTTCTCCTTTAGTTGTCAATAACGTCCGCGTTTGCGATAAATTTGGAAACGGGCATTGCATAGGTCTTGTTGATTTTTTCGCTAACCTTGACACGGATGAAACGTTCAGTGTCGGTGTTGAGCTGACGGGCAAGCGCCTTGTTCAGCAGGTCGGTTGATTTGTACTCGCCTTCAATTGTTATGTCGCGTGTGAAGGGAGCTTCGGTTTCAAGGTTGAGCATAAGCGCGATACAGTGTGTTGCGGTTAGTGTGCGTGTGATTCGTTTTTCCATTGTTAGGACTCCTTAATGTGTTTTTATTTGCCTTTCGGCTGGTGCGAGAAGTGCGGTTTGAGCGCACGTTGTAACGGAGGCTGTTATTGCTTTGCTGTAAGCTATTCTCGCGTGTAGGGGCTTTCGCCCGTACACATCAAAAAGTTGTACCAATCACGTTGCCACTGTTGTGGACTTTTATTTGGTGATAATAGTATATCACATTTTTGTGCGTTTGTCAATAGTTTTGTGAGAAAATTTTCCCTTATTTTTGAAAGAATTTTCTACATAATCTGTCAATCTATCCCATTTGATTGAGATTAGTTCGTATGGTGTTGTCGCGTTTAACGGCAGGATGGTGTGAATTTTGGTGAGTGCTTCTTTAGCTGTGTGGGCTTTGATTAGATGGGCTGTGATTTTATGTGGTGAGCCGTATGGCGCTATTTTGATAATGTAGGTTCGTTGTGGCATGGTGTGTCTCCTGTTGTATGTAATGATAACGTGACATATTGTGTTAGCAAGTTCTTTTATCTTGTCAACGGGATAAAATTCATTGCCGTTTGAGTTAGATTTATTGTCTGTCGGGACCGTCATAATTGCTCCTCGTTAATCTTTGTCAAAAGTTTTTTCCTTTCCATGTGTCTATAATTAAACGGGCGGCTTCTGTTAATAATTCAAATACAATAACGCGCGGCTTATCGTGGATAAGTAAAGAGTTGTCAATTTCCTTGACATAGTTGTCTATTGTATCAAAAATAGTGTCGTCAAAAGCACGGTGCAATAATTCAATTTCATCAAGCGTATAAATCGTTTTTCCGTTTGATTCAACACCAAATAAAATATCAATTCCCATATGCAAAATAGTGCTAATGCGCGCGTTCGGTGCAGGCAAATGTTTCAAAAATATGACTAAAATATCGTGTGAATTCTTTGACATGATGTTGTCCCTCTCTGCCCGTGTTGCCGTTAGCTCAGCAGAATTTTATTCTTTGATATAAATAATGTGTGCTATATACCACGTATCATCACTGACAAATTTAATGTCTAATACATCTCCTTCTATTTTTGCTAAAAAGTCATTGACGGCAAAATCAAGGTCGGGTGCCATTGATTTTGTAATTGTTTTGATTTGCGTTATTTTCATTTAATACTCCACCTTATAAAAATACGAATTTGCAAAATGAGCAATATCGGTATAATGTTCATAAAAACCCTGTTTTTCTGATATGCGTTGCGAAACGCTTTGATATGTTGCTATGCCTTTTTCAGTAAATTCAAGTGTTTTTTCATAAATAGTTATGCAAAAAACATTGAATAACGATCGGTCAAAATGATTTAGGTCGTTGACAATGTAGGCGTATTTTTCTGCCCATTCGACGGCTTCCGTTTGAGCGTTCGTTAATTCGTGTGCGGACAGCTCACGAAAATTTTCATAACATGCATGATTTAATTCGATATGTGCGATATAGCGATTCATATAATTTCCTTTCGCCCGTGTTGCCGTTAGCTCAGCAAGATTTTATTGTAATGTGATGATATGTCTAATTGCCTGATATGCACCGCGATACATAACGTCAAGCCATGTTTCGGAACGATTTGGATTATATTCGCCGTTTTTAGTTCGTTTCAGCTCGGACGGTGTGCAAAAGTTTTCAGCTATGTCAGTGTCATAAATCAAGAAACTTCCACCGTCAACAGCTTCACGGAGTGAAACGCCATAAAAGTGTTTAGAAAAATCGTCCACGCTATAAAAATGTGGCGCGTCGTTTCCGTCTGCTTCTACGACAATATCGTTAGCAATATCCATAGCAATATTATTCACGCCGCGCGCCCATGCAGAACGAGGCTTTTCTTTAATTAAAATCGTGTGAATTTGTCCATAAGTTTTCGGTGTTTTGGTTGTGTTTGTCATTGATTTTTCCTTTCGCGCTGTCTCATCAGTACCGCGGAGCGCACCCGCAGGCGTTTCGACTTATTTTAGAATCATTCTATAAATGTCAAAATCTGGTGTATATACAACCTGAATCGGGTCTCCGGTCGGCGTAAATGTGGCGCATAATATAACGTCCTCAGAATCCGCGCGCACAGTTGAAAGCGAAACAGGAAACGTTTCGCCGTCTATGTCGATGACATAATTACACCCGCATAAACGGACATTACTATATTCAAAATATGAGATAGGGCGAACGCGCGGAAATGTATTGTTGTTTGTCATGGTTTTTACCTCTCTTTCATTGTCTATATTATACCACACTCAAACGCGTTTGTCAACCCCTTTTTCAAAAATTTTTTTGATTTTTTGCATTTTTTTTTTGGCGGCTTTCTGTTTATTTTTTGTCAATATTGCATATAGTTTTTGGGAAACTTTTGTTA
>ERZ1034844.732-NODE-732-length-17028-cov-6.954045_pt1 | contig 17028 bp, 16 predicted proteins | sample MGYA00520594_ERZ1034844 | MGnify/ENA primary metagenome ERZ1034844 (study PRJEB33766, sample SAMN09781733) | gut metagenome | biome: gut microbiome | host: Homo sapiens | place: Madagascar | study: EMG produced TPA metagenomics assembly of the PRJNA485056 data set... | reverse complement strand
GTAAAACCGGTTACTTTTCCCTCAACTATTGAACCAACTTCCAACTGCATAAAATGCGAACTCCTCTATTTTATTACGAAACGTCAATCGTTCACAGAGACGTCATAATAGACGTGTTCACCCGGCTTAACATATCCGAGCTTATCCCTTGCAACCTTCTCGACGTATTCATCCTTTTTATCGCCGTTTATGTAACCCTGGAGTCTTTTATTTTCCGCAAGCACCTCGGTTACCGACGCTTTGACCTCAGCCGTCTCGGCCTTGACCTTTTTTATATCCCTATGAGTGGTTATCAACGAAATGGCGAAATATGCGCAGAGCGCAATAATGCAGAATGAAACAATAAAGCTGCGCTTGCGTTTCTTCTTTTCAGCCATTTTCGTCACCTCGATTCTGAATTTCTTCTTGCAACGGGTACACCGTTACGGATTGATTATACACTATATCGTGTCGATTATGCAAGTCATTTTCAGAATTTTTTTCGTCTTTTATAATATTTTTTTCTCGACTTTGGATTTTTTTGACGAAAGAGGCGATTTTTTCTTTAATCGCGGTGCAAATTTTAATTATCCTTTTCCTTACTCTCCGCAGCTTTTTCCTTACAAGGAATGTTACAAACGGATCAACCGCCTTGAACGCCGCATATCCGCCCACCGCCTCACCGAGCACTGCATAGAACATAACCTTGCCGTTATACCGAACAAGGAAAAAGAAAAACGTCACCGTCAGGCAGAGAAGCAAAAACATTATATCCCTTGCGAGAGTGAATTTTTTATCACTTCCTGACAGTATAAAAAAAATAAAACGAATCAATTCATATATAAAGCCGAGTGCGAGTCCGATTCCGAACGAGTACAGCAGTCCAAGCAGTTGTTCTGATGTCTTTGGAAGATATTCAATCATCTGAATACCCTGCTTAGAAAGCTGCCGCTTACTTTCGGCGCATTGTAGCTTACGGAGTCAATGCCGCCGTCAACGGTCATATCACCCGTTTCGACAGAAAGTCTGCTTATCTTGAGATCGTGACCCTTAATTACAATTTCACCGCACTCGCTCTGCGCAACAATGCAGTCATCCTCATAGCTGTCGACGTTTTCAATCCCCGTCGCAGTCAGTTTTTGCCTATTTTCAATTACGATATCGTGCATCAACGTTTCAGACATAAAAACACCTCATATAAATATATGAGGCGAAGTCTGAACATATTACATCAGTCAATTACTCTGTACATAAGCGACGCATCATCCTTCGTTGCGTGCTCTGTAACCTTGGTAACCTGAATTTTTGTAACGTTTGATCCCATCGTTATTTCAATGATGTCATTTTCCTTTACATCATATGAAGCACGGGCAATCTTACCGTTTACAAGGACGTGCTTTGCATCGCACACCTCGTTGGCGATCGTCCTGCGCTTAATTACTCTGGAAACCTTAAGATATTTGTCCAGCCTCATTGCTCTGTCCTCCTGAAAAAGCGGTGGCAGGACAAAACTGTCCTGCCGCATACAATAGAACCAAATAGAATTATTTAACAGCGTCCTTGAGAGCCTTGCCTGCCTTGAAAGCGGGAACCTTGCTTGCCGGAACAGTCATTGTTTCACCTGTTCTCGGGTTGCGAGCCTGCTTCTCTGAGCGCTCTCTGATCTCGAATGTGCCGAAGCCGACAAGCTGGATCTTCTCGCCGTTCTTGAGTGCGTCTGTTGTTGCAGCGATAACAGCGTTAACTGCCTTCTCGGCAGCCTTCTTGTCCATCTCGCCCTTAGCGGCTACTGCGTTGATAAATTCTGTCTTATTCATTGTAAATTCCTCCAGTTTTTTATTATGAAATCTTCAAGCTCTCCGATGCACCTATCGGTCGATTTGAAGCTATCATTTACTTAAATTAAGATGTGCCGTGTTGCCTTAACCGTGCTTGGCTTCATCCCAGAGCTTGTCAAGAGTCTCAATATCCGACTCTTTCATATCAATGTCTCTTTCTTTTGCAAGTTTTTCAACCGTCTTGAAGCGTGAAATAAATTTGTCCGTCGCATCGGTGAGAGATTCCTCGGCATCAATGTCAACAAATCTCGAAACATTAACCGCAGAGAAGAGTACATCTCCTAACTCCTCGTTTATGTTTTCCTTGTCTTTATTTGCAATTGCTGCCTTTAGCTCGGAAATCTCCTCGCTGAGCTTGTCGAGAGCTCCGCTCACATCATCCCAGTCAAAGCCTGCCTTTGCCGCCTTAGACTGAACCTTAGTCGCTCTCATCAAAGCCGGCAGTTCTCTCGGGATTGAATCTATCGCCTCCGAGGTGGATTTCTGGCCCTTAGTCTTTCGCTTAATTGCGTCCCAGTTTGTCAGAACATCGTCAACACCGTTGACATTAACCTCGCCGAAAACATGTGGATGGCGTTCGATGAGCTTTTTGCAGTTTTCATCGGCAACATCGTCGATATTGAAAACTCCCTTTTCCGCCTCGATCTGCGAATGGAAAACAACCTGCATAAGGACGTCGCCCAATTCCTCACGAAGCATATCCGGGTCTTTTTTGTTGATCGCCTCAATAGTCTCGTATGTTTCCTCAATGAGATTCTTCTTAATACTCTCATGAGTCTGCTTGATATCCCACGGGCAACCGCCCTCGGAACGCAGAACTCGCATTATCTCAACAAGGTCATAGACATTATATTTTTCTTTAAATTCAAATCTGTTTTTCATATCCATAATATTTTAACCTAAAAATCCGCGTTTTTCAAGGGCTTCGGCAATTTTTTCTCCTTTAGGTATCATAAGAAGATCATCTTTTGAGATACCCTTGAAAAGAAGTATTGTTATTACATACGCAATTACCGCCGCTATAACGGCAATGATAAGTGCAATTGTGTTTCCGTTCATTACACTGTCGGGATTTCCGATATTGCCGAGGAACTTTCCGAAAACAAGATTTGTAAGGAAAGCAACCACCGCACTGATGCCCGAGCAGATACATGGCTTGATAAATACAGAGCCGAAATTTATATTAACTCCCGTTATTTTGATAATACTGTAAAGGTTTATCAAAACAACGACAAGATAACACGCAATTGATGCAATCGGCGCACCGTTGATATTGATATGCGGATTGCCGATAAGAATATAGTTGAGAATAATTTTAATGACCGCTCCGACAACGAGCGACTTCAGCGGAATATCAGTCCTGCCGAGCCCCTGCAACATACTCGTGATCGGTGACGAAACGGCAAATACAAACATTGTGCAGCCGTAAACCGCAAGTATCGTTGCACCTATACTCGCCGTGGCGGCAGGATAAAAGGTATCCAGCAGCGAATACGACACCGCCGCAAGACCGAAACCGGTCGGCAGGGATATGAGCATCGTAACCCGGATAACCGATTCAACGGCAACCTTGATGCTGTGCGTCTGCTGATTTGCCCACGCCGCCGAAAGTACGGGAATGGCACTGATTCCGAGCGTCATCGTGACTGTCGGAATGAGGTTTTTGAAGTCAAGAACCTCGTTGTAAATTCCGTAAATATATTTAACGATCTGTGAATCCGCAACCTTCATCGTTTCAAACTCGGTACCGTAAAGCGCATAGATAACGTCGGGCGCTTTTTCAACGGCGTATTTGAGCCGAGCCTGAATCGTTGCGGCGTCAATAAGATTCGTAATATTCGTAACAAGTGAGCTTGCCGCAATCGGCAATGCCGTCATAACTATAATTTTGGCAAGCGACGATCCGCTTGCGGGCTTAGGCGATGCAAGAAGCTCCGCTTTCGTAATTCCGTCACCCTTTATTTTGTGCCTGAGAATGAGATAAATCAGTCCGAGGATCGTTCCCGACGTAACTCCGAGAACAGCGGTCGTCGCCGCAAAGGGATATATTGCCGCAAGGGCGTCCTCCCTGGTTGCTCTGACTGCTCCGAACACAGGCTGACCTTCTTCAAACTTTGCAAGCTCGGCTTTAAGCAGTGCGTAGCTCGCACCGAGACCGACTATCAGCTTTCCGATAACCTCAATTACCTCCGAGACGGCAGTCGGCAGCATATTCTGCAAGCCCTCATAATAGCCCCTGTATGTCGACATACAGCAACAGAAAAATATCGACGGCGCTATTGCAAGCACACAATAGACATTTTCGACATATTTGACAATAAACCTTGTGTACGGATAAGCAATCAGAAGCAGCAGAACCGTTCCGATAGCTCCCATCATCACGAAAAGGCGGGCGGAAACCCGTCTTATCATCCTCACGTCACGAAAATGACCGAGTGACCGTTCCTTAGCAACAAGTCTTGAAACCGCAACCGGAAGTCCTGCCATTGAGATTGAATATAACGGGGTGTAAATTTCATAGGCTGTGCTGAAATATCCTCGTCCGACCTCGCCGATCAGCATTGAAAGCGGTATCTTGAAAAGTGCGCCGATGACCTTTACAAGGACCGTGGCGACAACAAGAATAAAAGCTCCGCTGAGAAGCGACTGAGACTTTACACCGGACTTTCCGTCAGCCATTATTTTTCCTCCCGTTCAGTACTGTTTATGCAAATGACGTACCAGTTTCAAAAGCCACCGCAAAAGCGGCAACGATTATTTTACCATAACATTCCTTATTTATCAACATTTTTTAGAGAATTTTATAAAAATTAGCCTTATATAAACTCTCTAAGCAGGGAATTGTCGGGTAATTTTGATAAATCTATAGGGCGAAGCCTTGAAAAATCCTTTTTAAGTTCCGTCGCAAGGGGATAAAATCTGCTGTCCTCCCCCACCGTGTTCAAAAGTTCAACCGCCTCATTTCTGAAAAGACAGGATTCATACGGGTGAAACGAATCAATTCTGAAGCGTGCATTCTTCTCAAACGGGAAGATATATTTTTCCTCACCCTTCAGAACCTCAGACCACTGAGAAAAGGTTTTTTCAACCGATGTGTTTCTGTAATGATAGTCCCGTATCATTCTGCGAATAAGGCGGAGATTTCTCTTGCTGAAAACCACATTGCCGTCGTCGTCCGTAATTCTTGACGAAACGCTGATATAAACCTTGTAAATGTGTTTTTCGTCAAGGCCCCGAGTGATGATCGGGTTAAGCGCATGAATACCCTCAACGATTATCATATCGTTTTTCCCGAGTTCAAGGGTTTTCATTTCATTTTTCCTTGTTCCGCTCATAAAGTCAAACTCGGGAATTTCAGCCTTTCTGTTCTCGATAAGATCGCTGAATGTCTGATGAATAAGATCTACGTCAAGTGCATTGACGTTTTCAAAGTCCTTGACGCCCTTTTTCGTCAGCGGAATGTCGGCAGCGTTGTGATAATAGTCATCCAAAGAGAGTGTGTACGCCGTCCGACCGCTTTCCCTTATTTTCTGCACAATTTTGCCCGCAGTTGTGGTTTTACCCGACGAGCTCGGTCCCGCAAGCAGAACAATATCACAGTCGCAATCGGAAATAAAGCTATCAACGAGGGACGAAACCGAACGGTCAAAGCCGTCCTCCGCCGATTCGATAAATGCACCGACATCCGACGCAACACTTTTATTTATCTCATTTAAAGTACGGTATGCCATTTAGCACCTCTTTATCTTATCGTAAAACTCCTTTATCTGTTCCTTACGCTCTGCGATTACCTCATAACGTGAGTTGTATTCATACGGGTATTTATAATTGAAAATTCTCTCGATATTTCGGCTGTACGGATCCTTTAATTTTGTGACCGCACCTGCGCCGACAGCAAGTACCGTGTGGCACTCCTCCATCATAAACACATTGTATAGGCATTCAAAGCCGTCCTTGCACCAACCGACATTTTCAAGATTACCGAGAGAACGGGATTGTCTATACATATAATACGGTCGGTACCCTGCGCGATAGAACCGATTCTGAGCATATTCCAGCATTTTATTTGCAATTTCTCCGCTCTGCACGTCAACTCCGTGTGTAACAATGGTTGACGAACGCTTTAAAGCGAGCGTATGGAGCGTGATGTTCTCGGGATCCATCGCAATTGCCCTGTCAACGGAGTTGCAGAAGCTCTCGTATGTATCGTCTGTCAAACCTGCGATCAGATCCATATTTATATTATCAAAGCCGGCATCTCTCGCCTCGTCGAAAACACGGACAACATCGCCAACCGTATGACGTCTGCCGATCGCTTTCAGGACGTCGTCGTTAAAGGTCTGCGGATTTATGCTGATTCTGCCGACTCCCGCCGATTTGATAACTCTCAGTTTTTCGGGTGTTACAGTATCGGCTCTGCCTGCCTCAATCGTGTATTCACGCAGATGAGACAGGTCGAAATCCGAATTTATTTCGGCACAGATTTTTTCAAGCATCTCCGCCGAAAGAGTTGTCGGAGTGCCGCCGCCCCAATAAATCGATTCAAGCCTCAGACCGAGCGAATTTGCAATTTCAGCGGTCTGTCTTATCTCTTTGCAAAGATTCTCGACATATTCGGGCAGGAGCTTTTTGGCCTGAGCTATCGAATGGGAAACAAACGAGCAATAGTTACATCTCGTCGGGCAGAAAGGGATTGATACATAAAGGCTGAAGCTCTTTTCGTCCGAGAGTGACATAATTCTCTCCTCGGCCTTCGCAACCTCATAGGCAAGCTCGGTCTTTTTTTCACAGACAAGGAGCTTGTCCGTAAAATAATTTTTCGCGCCCTCGTCACCGTATTCGTTTATCAGCGTATTCATCAGCTTTGACGGTCTTACTCCCGTCAGAATACCCCATTTCGGAGTGTAGCCGCTGACTTCGGAAAGAAGTGAAAACAGCAGAATCGCCATTTCTCTCTCACAGTCATCATAATCGTCAACCGATTTTCCCCGTGTCCCCATCGTTCCGTGAATATTCACCGACACCCTAACCGTATATTCATCGCAAAGCTCGGTCACAACTGTTATATCGTCGAGCTCCTCACTGTCATCTCTGATAACGCGGATCGTCTCATATGGATAGAAAACCCGACAAAGATTCTCCATTTCGTAATGAAATCTGTGATTGACGATCCTGAGTATCATTTGAATCTCCTCATATATCTGTTTCTTCTTCGTTCATATTCCATAGTCGTGGCTCTGTTGTGACCGGGATAAATCGTATATTCGCCGGGCATTTCATAAAGCCGCTTGATTGAATCATACATATCATCGTCATTACCGCCGAAAAGATCTGTTCTTCCGACCGTCAGGCAGAAAAGCGTGTCTCCCGTAAAAAGAGTTCTATCGCTTTCGACATAGTAACAGACGCTGCCCTTTGTGTGTCCCGGGGTATGCATAACCCTGAAATCAAGACTGCCGAGAGTTATTACGTCACCCTCGTCTACCGTGATATCGGGGTCAATATTTTTTTGGGTATGCGGTGCGATACTGAACGCTATACTGAGCATCTCGTTTGTAAGGCAGGCGGCATCCTCCTTATGGATTACGATTTTCGCCTCGGGGAAAGCCTGTTTGAGGTCATATACGCCGAGAATGTGATCCGCATGACCGTGGGTCAGCAGAATATATTTAACATTTTTGCCGTTGAGTTTGCTGATAAGCTCGGGAGTACATTCGCCACAGTCGATTATTGCAGTTTCGCCGCTTTTTTCGTCCGTCACAATGTAGGTATTTGCGCTTACGGGACCCAACGCAAGTGATTCAACAGTCATTTCAATCCCTCTTATTCCAGATCGTTGTGTCCATTATTATGGTAACGGGACCGTCGTTGTGAATTTCAACCTGCATATCCGCTCCGAATGAACCGTGTTCGACCTTCTTAATTCCGTTTGCCTTGAGCTGTTCCATAAAGTATTCGTAAAGCTCATTGGCATAGTCGGGCTTCGCCGCCGCGATAAAGGACGGTCTGTTGCCCTTTTTGATATCTGCGCAGAGCGTAAACTGAGAAATTGCGAGAACCTCGCCGTCAACATCGAGAATTGACATATTCATCTTCTCGTCCTCGTCCTCAAAAATACGCAATTTGGCTATCTTTGCGGCAAGAATTTCCGCATCCTTCTTTGTGTCATCGGGAAAAACGCCCAAAAGGACGTTATAACCCTTTCCGATTTTTCCTATTGTCTCGCCGTCAACAACAACCGCCGACGATTTAACTCTTTGTACTACTGCTTTCATACTGTATTCAACACCTTAACTGTTTGCACGTTCAACATCGAGAACGCCGTTAACCTTTCTGAGCTTTGCCATAACGCCGTTGAGATGCTCTATTCCGTTTACGCCGATTGTCAGCTCGAGCGACGCTCTGCCATCCTTCTTGCTCTTTGTATTAATTCCGTAGATCATAACACGCATATCCGCAATCATCTTTGAGATATCCGCCATAAGTCCGACTCGATCGAGACAGGTCAGCGAAACCGTCGCCGTGAAATCCTCCTTTGCCGAGCTGTCCCAGCTTGCGGCAATCCATCTGTCCGGCTCGTCGGCAAGCTCGATAACCTTAGGCACGTTAGTACAGTCACGCTTATGGATCGACACGCCGTGTCCTCTTGTTATGAATCCGATTATTTTATCACCGGGTACGGGACTGCAACACTTTGAGAGTTTGATAAGACAGTTGTCAATACCCTCGATAACAACACCGTCCTGGCTCTTTGCCCGTTTCTTCTGTTGAGGCGTGGTTATCTTGATAACATCCTCCTCAACAGGCTCGGGCTGTTTAAACTCCTTGACATACTCGTCCTTGATGTGAGGCATCATCTTGTTGAGCGATATTCCGCCGTAGCCGATCGCCGCAAAGAAATCCTCGGCGCTGTTGAAACGCTGACGCTGAGCAATCTCAAGAATGAATTTATCAAACTGCTGATCATTGATCCTTATGAAGTTACGCTTAAATTCACGTTCAACCTCCATCTTACCCTCAAGAATATTTTCCGCTCGTCTCTCCTTCTTGAACCACGAACGGATCTTGTTTCTCGCTCCGCTCGTCTTGACGAACTTCAGCCAGTCACGGCTCGGTCCCTTGTTCTGCTGAGATGAGGTGATTATCTCCACAATCTCACCCGTTTTGACAACATAGTCGATCGGAACAATTCTGCCGTCAACCTTTGCTCCGACCATTCTGTTGCCGACCGCCGAATGAATTGCATACGCGAAGTCGACGACCGTTGAGCCTGCGGGAAGGTTGATAACCGTTCCTTTCGGGGTGAAAACAAAAACCTCTTCCTGAACAAGATCAGTCTTTATCGTGTTAACAATATCCTGCGGATTCTCGGAAACGTTCTGGCTTTCAAGAAGCTGGCGAATCCAGGAAAACTTCTCTTCAAACTTCTGTCTTCCGCTCATTCCGAGCTTATACTTCCAGTGAGCAGCAACACCGTACTCGGCGGTGCGATGCATCTCCCATGTTCTGATCTGAACCTCAAACGGTATACCCTCGTCGCCGATTACCGTCGTATGAAGCGACTGGTACATATTCGCCTTTGGCGTTGAGATATAGTCCTTGAAACGTCCGGGGATCGACTTGAACATATCGTGGATAATTCCGAGACAGTTGTAACAGTCTATAACGTCGTCAACAATTATTCTGACGGCGTAGATATCATAAATTTCATCAAAACTTTTGCCCTGCATATACATCTTACGGTAAATGCCGTGGACGCTTTTGATTCTGCCCGAAATGCTTGCATTCGGCACAACCAGTTTGATTCTTTCGCTGATCTTCTTCTGAATGCTGTCAAGGTATTCCTTTCTCTTTGACTGCTGCTGTTCGAGCCTATCCCTGATCTCCTTATAGGCAACGGGATCAAGATAACTGATAGCAAGATCCTCAAGTTCCTCCTTAACGCCACGGATACCGAGCCGGTGGGCGATCGGAGCATAAATTTCAAGTGTTTCCTGGGCCTTTTCACGTCTTTTATCCGGTCGCATAAAAGACAGGGTTCTCATATTGTGTATACGGTCAGCCAGCTTGATGATAATGACGCGGATATCCTGTGACATTGCCATCAGCATCTTGCGGACATTCTCCGCCTGCTGTTCCTCCTTGGTAAAAATAGGCACCTTGCCGAGCTTTGTTACACCCTCAACAAGGTTTGCAACGTCCTCGCCGAACTCCTCCTGAATATTCTCCTTGGTCATATCGGTGTCCTCTACAACATCGTGCAGCAATGCAGCCGCCATGGACTCCCCGTCCATACCCAGATTGTAGAGGATAATCGCAACGGAAACAGGATGAATTATATATGGCTCACCCGAGAATCTGAACTGACCCTCGTGAGCTTTTTTGGCAATAAAATATGCCTTTTCAATGAGCGAAACATCGTTTTCGGTCATATTTTCCCTGACAAGCGTGATGAGCTTACGGTAAAGCTCGTCGGGATTTTCGGGAACAAACGGTTTATCCTCTCCCGTATTCTCCGGCTTAACGCTTGCGACTGCCGTTAATTTGTTTTTTTCATTAGCTTCTGACATTTTTATACCACTCGGCTTAATATGCCGATTCCTTTGATAATTCTCTTAATCTTCTCAGAACGGGTGCGTCCTGCAAATTGACCTTTTCACTTGTTTTCGGAACGCTCAACCCCGAATTTTCGTCTCTTCTGAGCACTCCCATTTCGAGCATAGACTCAATCGCAACCGCAACCTGTCCGTAATCCTCCGCCCAAAGGTCAAGCCTGTGGCAAAGAGTTTCTGTATCATAATTCCATCTGCCGACGGAACGGATAAATCTGTAAACTGCGGCGGTTGTCTCCCTTTGCGGAATCAGAAGTGACGGGTCAAATCCGTCGCTCCTGCCACGCATAAGAAGCGAAAAATCCCTCATCGAGCTAAAAAGATCATCCTCCACCATATCGTGGAGCTTTATATTTTTCAACAATATGCTGACCCTGATCTGACCGAGATATTCATTCGGCTCAAGACCGACTGCGGCGTCGACAACATCGCCCCTAACAAACGGGAACTCTGCCTGAACGGTTCTGAATTTGACCGTTTGCAGTGACACTCCGTTTCTTTCAAGAACAACACGTAAATGCTTGCCGTTGCCGATCGACTGAATGTCAGTGACCGTCATATTATAAAGTCCGAATATCGGCTGAGGATTGCCAGCTCCGAACGGTTCAAGCTGTTCAACCGTTTCAAGCAACTCTGTATTCACACAGGCGGGATTTAATTTGAAATCAATATTCTGAACTGGAAAAGGCATTTCAATTGTGTCCGAATAATCGTTTATCGCTGTTCTGAAAGCGTCGATATCCGTGGCTTTCAGCCCGATTCCCGCCGCCAGAGTGTGACCTCCGAAATGTGTAAGACAACCGCTGCAATGACTGATTGCATCGTAGAGATTGAATCCCTCAATGCTTCTGCCGGAGCCCTTTGCATCGTCGCCGTCAATTGTTATAACCAGGGTCGGCTTGCCGTATTTTTCAACAAGCCTTGAGGCAACGATTCCGACAACACCGTCGTGCCAGCCCTCACCCGCAACAACAAGTACATTTTGGTACTGCCACTCGGGATTTTCGCTTATCTGTTCAACAGCCTGAATGAGGATATCCTGTTCTGTCTGCTGTCTTGTAACATTTTCATCGTTGATCTCCTGAGCCAGCAGCATTGCCTCGTCGTAGTCGTCGCTCAGAAGAAGTCTTATAGCTCTGTCTGCCGATCCCATTCGTCCGGCGGCATTGATCCTCGGGCATATTCCGAACGCAACCGAGGTTGAGGTCATCTTTCTGCTGCCGAGCCCCGCAGCTTCAATCAACGCCTGTATTCCTATCCTGTCTGAATCGGCAAGCATATTCACGCCACGTCGCACAAGCTCACGGTTTTCTTTTATCAGCGGCATTACGTCGGCAACCGTGCCGACGGTGACAAGATCAACAAAGCTGTCTGTTATGCCGTTCTCCTCGCCCTCAAGGGCACATATTAATTTATATGCGACACCGACGCCCGCATAGTCTTTAAATTTGAGATTACAGTCAGTCCTGTGCGGGTCAACAACCGCAACCGCCTGCGGCAGAGCCTCCGACGGAAGATGGTGATCCGTTACAATAAGCTCCATTTCGAGCTCTCTGATATATTTTGCCTCATCAACGGCGCTTATACCGTTGTCGACCGTAATAATCAGCTTAACACCCATCATACTCAGCTTGTCAATCGCCTCATAACTCAGTCCGTAGCCCTCGGTATGACGGTTAGGAACATAGTAAACAACATCTGCGCCCTGCATTTCAAGATATGAATATAGCAGTGCGGTGGAGGTCACTCCGTCAGCGTCATAGTCGCCGTAGACTGCGATTCTTTCAAATTCGTCAAGTGCTTTCTGTATTCGCTTGACTGCGGCATACATATCGGGAAAATCCATCGGATCAACGCTCTTTCGCTCATTCAGTCCGAAGAACTCCCTTGCGCCGTCAATCGTGTTTATTCCCCTCGTCGATGCGATGAGCGCAGCATATGGACTTACTCCAAGCTTTTCGGCGAACATTGTCGCATCTTCCTTATTGCCGCTTCTGACTATCCACTTTTTTCTGCTCATATCGCATCTCCTTTCTTTTTTATCTGTCGTATATTTCTTCAAGCTGCTTGACTGTATGTTTGATATCAAACAGTCTCAGCCTTTCATCAGCCGATTCTTTCGGTCTGTCGAGCGTTTTGTCAATCAATTCAGCCCATTTTTGTGCTCCCTTTTCAAGAGGGAAATATTCAATCAGTCCGACATCGGCTTTCCGTGTAATCACATCGGAAACCACGCAGTGAAGTCCTGCCGCCTGCGCCTCGATAAGTGAAAACGGAAGTCCCTCAAACAGCGACGGCATAATGAAGCAGTCACAGCAGGAAAGAATCTCCTTGACATCCGTCCTGACACCGGTAAAAACAATTTTATCTGAAACGCCAAGCTGTTCGGCTTTGTCCTTCATCTCGTTTTCAAGCTCTCCTGCGCCGACCCATATGTACTTAAAATCGGTTCTGAACTTTACAAGTTCGGCGATTATATCAATCGCAAAGGCGGGATTTTTCTGCGCGGAAAGTCTGCCGACCGAAACAATAAGTTTTTCGTTGTCTGCGGCAAAATTTCTTGCATAGGACTCTTTGTTTATATTTGCATTTTTAAAAGCATCAGTATCAATTCCATTATAAATCAACGTAGATTTTCTGCCGCCGTAAAAATATTCCGATGCAACATCCGAGCAGGCAAGAAGCTCGGTCGATGAATCCACGATCATCTTTTTCATCGTTTTGCTGTATATTTTTTGCAGCAGTTTTTTTACATTTGCAAATCTTCCGATCGGATCGTACTGACTTTTTGAATTGTGTGCATGGCATATCCTGACAGGTATTCCGCATTTTTTTGCGATCGTCAGAGTCACACCGTTGAGAAGGTCCATATTGGAATGAGCAATGTCAAATCGCTCCTCGGAAAGAATCCTTTTGACATTCTTTATATAATCAAATTTCTTCTTCAGCGCGTCAAGGTCTCCTGCGTGGATAACCCTTATTCCGAGATCGGTTACCGTCTTTTCGTGCAAACAGTACACACCCTCGTCAATTGCAATGATAACCGTTATATCGTATTTCGTTCTGTCGATTTTTTTCAGCACATTGACAAGGAATGTTTCAATTCCGTTTGCGCTGAGTCCGTGTGAAAAGAAAACAATCCTTTTCATATTCAACACCTGCCGGGAAAGGTTATTCTTATGAGGCTGTATCGTGTCTCTTTGATACCGTTGCGAGAACTTCTCTCTTGAAATCGCCGTAAATCTTATATTTCTTTGAAAATACAATGTATGAAATAATTATAAGTACCGGCGGAACGATAAACATAAGAGCCGAGATTGCGTCCTTAGCCTCCTGTGTCTGCTCGGGAGCCGTACCCTCATATTTTGTAATACTGAATGTCAGGTACATAATGATACACTGAACCGTGTATGCCATCTTCTGAAGGAAGCCCTTCATCGAAAATGTAAGGCTCTGATTCCTCTTTCCGAGCTTATATTCGCCGTAGTCAACAACGTCGGCAAGCATAACCGTCTGGTTGACGAACATACTTCCGATACCGATTGAGGTGATAAGGTAGCAGGCACCGAGTCCGTAAACATTGCCGCCGAAGCCGTATCCGATGACAGCCATTCCGATGTATCCTATTGCCGCCATACCGAGCGACAGCTTATAAATAGATCTGTTGTTCATCTTCAGCTTTGAGCAGATCGGAATAACGGCAATACCGATTACCGAACCGACTGCGCCGAACATATTGAACTTTGACTGGAGATTAAGGTCACCGGCGACCGAGTTGAAGTAGTAGCTGCTGATTCCCGAGGTCATATAGTAGCCTGCGTTTGAAATCATTGCAAAGAGCATAAACGTAAGAAGCTGATCGTTCTGCTTTACAACGCTTAATGCCTGCTTAAAAGAGAACTTCTCTCCGCCTTTGATTACATTTCTTTCCTTTGTCGAGGCAACGCTGATGCTTGCAAAAGCAACAAGCATAACTGCGGCAATGATCGACCATTTGCCGAAGCCGACCCTTAAGCATTCGGGGGTCATAGTCTTGAGACTGCTCTCACTTGAGCCGCCGAGATATGCAACGATCGGAGCAGTGAGAATAAGTACGATTCCCTGACCCAGACCGGAGAATGTTCTTGCAATTGTTGAAATGAAGTTTCTATCCTTCTCCTCTGTCGCAAAGGACGGAATCATCGACCAGTAAGGGATATCAGCCAATGTATTCGACATACCCCAGAGCACATAAAAAATTGCAACATAAACATACATCCAAACCGAATTTGTCGGTATTCCGGGATTATTGAATAAGAGGCAGAGAACAACCGCATTCGCAATTGCACCCCTGAGAATCCACGGACGGTATTTGCCCATTCTGCTGTTTGACATATCAACAATAGTTCCCATCATCGGGTCGTTGATGCCGTCCCACAGTCTTGCAATAGGAGCAAGAATAAGCAGAAACAGTGAGCTGATACCGAGCGCATTTGTCAGATAAAGCGACAGGTAAGAGTAGAACAGACCATAGCTCAGATCAAGACCGACTGCACCGACACCGTAGCCGATTTTTTCTCTGAAAGGAACTTTTTTATCCATTTTGATACCCACTTTCATTAATTAAGTAACCGCCGCAGATAATACGGCTGCCACATAGCCTAAACCAATCTATATAATACCACAAAAAAACATTTTAGACAATAGGAAAAATGACGTTCCCGTAAAAGAAACGCCATTTTATCTTGTACAAATCTATATTCAGATTTTTTCCATACCGACCGAGATCTTAAGTATTGTAAGTGCATCGACTGAATTGATTCTTCCGTCGCCGTTAGTATCGGCGTTCATAAACTGCTCCTCTGTCTTGATTGTGTCATTAAGATCAACCGAATACTGAAGAACGATCAGTGCATCAGCTGAATTAATTTTTCCGTCGCCGTTGACATCGGGATATGCTTTCGGAAGCTCGGTAATATTCACTCTGAATCTGCAAACGGTGCAGAGCATATATTTTTCACCGGTTTTGGTGATCGTCGGTCTTCTTTTGATTACCCATTCACCGCTCGGTGTATGACCCTTGGCAGGAATCTCCTCGTCAAACTTTTCTCCGCAGAGCTTGCAGGTAACAACATAATTGCCCTTGGTGGTGCAGGACGCCTCTTTCGAGATAACCTTGCTGACCTCGGGGTGCTTACAAACAATCTCAAACGTCGTGACATAGCCCTCACCGTAGCCATTAATTCCGGCAACATACATCTTTGCAGTTCCTATATCTGTATTTCTTACATAAACAATTCTGTAATCCTTGCCGAATTCAACCTTTGCACCGTTCGTCAGTTTAATTTCCGCCGCCGGAGTTATCTCCGACTTTGTGTACTGCTGCTCCGGAACGCCGCTGAGCGTACCGAGAGAGATATCCTTGACAATCTCGGTTTTCGGCTTTGTCTCCGACGAATCAATGTATGAGGCAAGATTCTTATTGTCGGCAACCGTTATAAACTTCAGTCCGTCATCACACGAGGCAAAAGCATTCTTGCCGATCGACGTGTTTTTAGAAATTTTCACGGTATTAAGAGTATAGCAATCTCGGAATGCCGCGACACCGAGCTTTTTAAGAGTGAACGGAAGTTCAACATCGGTGATACGGATACAGCCCTTGAACGCTGACATAGCTATGGTTTCAAGACCGAGCGGGAGCGTGAGCTTTTCAATGCCGGTGCATCTTTCAAATGCAGATTCATCGATCAAAGTTACTTCCTGCGGAATTACGAGTTCTTTGATTCCCGAACAGCCTGCAAAGCTCTCCCTGCCTATATACTGAAGTCTTGACGGAAGAGTAAGATTCTTAATCTCTGCGTGGTTCATAAATGCGGCATATTCGATTCCGACAATCGGCAAGCCCTTATACTCATCGGGAATATTAACCGTATCGTATGTCATACAAAGATAGTCTGTGATTATATATCCGTTGCCATCTTTATTGAGCTTGAGGGTAAGATCATTGACTGTGTTGCGGAGGATTGTAAATGTTGCGTTCGATGCCGTTACTTTATCCGTCATATCAACGAATCCGGAGTTATAGGCGTTGTTGATCTTTAATTTAAGATCACAGCTGCCATGCTCAGCAAGCGGCTTAACCTTAAACGTAACCTGAGCAAAATCATTTGAAAATACGTAGTTATTTCCGCCCGAAAGACACCAGTTAACCTTTCCTGCGATATTGTGATTCTCCGAGAATACCTCGCCGTTAACCTGCTTATCCCTCGCCTTTCTCAAACCCTTGCCCGGAGTTACCTTTACGATTTCGAGCTTAGTCGTGTCATAGGACAGGCTCATATCAAGAGCGGCAACTTTGTTATATGACTTAGGGAAATATATCTCTGCCGTAAATTCGTCATCCTGCATATACGTCGTCTTGCCGACTCTTACGGCAATATCCGCCGATGCAGCATGCGGAGCCACATTAATCACGCACAAAGCAAGAGAGAGCACAGCGACAACGGCTATGATTTTTCTCATTATTCCTTTCATTCCTTTTTCACCCTTTCAAAAAAATAAACTATGCTGAATTGATTATATTCTATATTATTTAACTAAAAATGTCAAATGCAAAAAAA
>ERZ1034844.731-NODE-731-length-17032-cov-3.788596_pt1 | contig 17032 bp, 17 predicted proteins | sample MGYA00520594_ERZ1034844 | MGnify/ENA primary metagenome ERZ1034844 (study PRJEB33766, sample SAMN09781733) | gut metagenome | biome: gut microbiome | host: Homo sapiens | place: Madagascar | study: EMG produced TPA metagenomics assembly of the PRJNA485056 data set... | reverse complement strand
CCTGCCTGTGCTGCCCGAGTATGCAGCCATTGCGGACTTCAAGTTCCCCGCGCCCAATGTTCCTGCCGAGGTCTATGAGCACTGGCATGACCGCCGGAAGAATGTAGATTTCCCCGGTGTTCCCCAGCCCTATCATAGCTTCGCGGACACCTTCACCTACGGACTTTGAGAAAGGAGGCCGACACAATGAAATACGCAGTGAAAAAGGAATTCACCGATGAGGAGCTCATCCAGCGAGTGACCGATGTGATGGAGATTCGCAACGTCATGGGCCGCCATGCCTACTACCATGCCAAGGGCCTCCATGAGAAGGAGCTCAAGGAGATTTGGGTGCAGAAGCCTGAGAACCAGAAAACCGCTTCCTTCGGCCAGAACTGGGGCTACAACGTTGGCATGGAGCGCATCGACGCATACTACGGCAAGGGCAGCGTAGAGAACTATCAGAAGGATCTGGAGGCGCTCCATGCAGCCGATCCCAGCGTGGAAGTGAGCAAGGAAAACCTGGGCATCGGCTCTCTGGTGATCCATATGCTGACCGCACCCTATATTGAGGTAGCCGCCGACGGCAAGACCGCCCAGGGCCTGTGGTATTCCCCCGGCGCGGTGGGCGGCGTACATCCCGACCATTCCGACGGTCTGATGATGTACGAAAAGTACGGCGTGGACTTCATGAAGGAGGACGGCGAGTGGAAGATCTGGCACCTGTTCATCGGCACCGACTTTGCGGTTCCCGCCGGTCAGGATCTGAAGGGCGACACCATTCTGGAGCAGGAGCGGAAGATCGCTGCCGGCGAGATGGAGAAGCCCAAGAATCCCATGGCGGACTGCAAGGACCCGAACTTCATCCCCATGGACGCTTATTCCCTGAAATACAACTATAGCTTCTATCCGGCCATTCCGGAGCCTTATTACTCCTTTGATGAGTGCGTCAGCAACGGCCCCGAAGGCAACCCCAACTACAAGAAGGAGGGCTGAGAAAAATGTCTGATCTGCATACCAGAATCCAGCGTGCCGTAGGTGCGGTGGAGTGCGAAAAGGTCATGAGCCGCCATGTCTACTGGCATTCCGCGGGCATTCATCGTGACGAGTGGGAGGAATATTGGTCCAAGAAGGTAGACATCACCTGGGGCCACGGCTGGGGCCGTCAGGATGACCGCTACAGCTACTACTTCAGCTATGTGCTGGAGAAGGAGCGCAATGCGTTTAAGACCTTTATGGGCATCAAGCTCAAGTATCCCGATGTGGAGAACTGCACCCGTCTCGACGGCGTAGCGGAGTACTCCAACCATCTGACTACCTCTCCGGTCATCGAGGTCGCCGAGGACGGAAAGAGCGCCAAGGGCCTGTGGTACACCCCCGGCTTCATCAACAGCCATGCTTCCGCCAACGGCCAGATCCGCTCTCAGGCTCTGTGGGAGCGCTACGGCGGCGACTTCGTACTGGAGGATGGCCGCTGGCTGTATAAGAACCTCCGAGTTTGCCCCGATATCGGCGGCAACGTGGGCGGCGGCGGCTTTGCCTACCGTGTCCGTATGGCGCCCCCTCCGGAGATGCTCAAGAAGATGGCACAGGAGATGGGCGGCGGCGCATCGGATATTCCCGGCATGATGCCCAAGAAGCCCGGCGCATCCCCCGCAGCGCAGTCCATGGTGGCTCCCGCTACCCCCGGCCCGCTGTTTGAGGACTGGACCAAGTTCACCGTTCCTCAGCCCGTACCAATCCCGGAGCCCTACACCACCGACAGTGAGATTTGGCATTACTGCGATAATCCCTGTCTGGAGGACTAAAACATACTAACAATGCCCAGACGGTACACTTGGTATCGTCTGGGCGTTTTTCAATGCTTATAAGAAATTGGTCAGCCAGCGGGAGTAATTTTCACGGAAGCTATCGCAGCAGCTTCGGCCCACCGGCAGGGTTTGCCCGGTGGATAGGGTGAGCTCCAGCCGCTTGGTGGATGAAATAAAGCTGTGGTTCACGATGAAGCCCCGATGGCAGATGGAGAACTGCTCTTTGGGGAGCAGCTCGTAAATTTCCTTGATGCTTAGGATGGAGGGGAAATCCCTGCCGTCGTCCAGATAGAAGTGAACCGTCCGCCCAACCCGTTCACAGTAAACCAGCTGTTTTAAGGGAATTGCAACGGTGGCGCTGCCGGATATGATGGAAATATACCGCTGCTGCTCCATTCGGTACTGGAAAAAGCGCTTCATGGCCTTGGGAATCCGGGTGTCGTATTCGTCCTTCAAAATGAAGTAGATTGGCGCGGTTTCGTAGACATCCGTGGCGTAGGAGAGATAGGCGGTCAGATAGATGACGGCACAGCCCGGCCACAGCTTTAGAAGCTGCGCGGCGGCGTCAATGCCGGAGGAAGCATTCTCGCCCAGGTCGATGTCGGCAATGAACAGGTCTACCTGCCTGGTCGCGGCGGCCTGCAGCATGGCGGCGGTATCGGTAAAGCAGAAGGCTTCGTATTGGTCAGAGGCGTTCTCCTTGAGCCATGCGGTGAGATGCTGCGCAAAGCCATGGAGAAACACTTCGTTGTCGTCCAGAAGAAAAATAGTCAGGGAATTCAATGGGCCAGCTCCTTTTCGTATGCCAGGGGAATCCACAAAGTAGCCTGGATCGTACCGGCTTCGTTGCGCAGCACCATCCGGCCGGAATAGCGGTCCGCCAGCTGCTGCAAAATCGTCAGGCCCCAGCCGTGTTCGCTGGAGAGATCGGGGGCCTTGGGCACCGGCGCGGACTGCTCCGTGGAGGGATTTTTGCAGGAAATCAGCAGTTCACTGCCGTGGAGCAGTACGGAAAAATCAATGGAACGCTGCTCCTCCGGGAGCTTGTTGCAGGCATTGATGGCGTTATCCAGAAGATTGGACACGATGCTGCTGAGTCCGGCGGAATCGAAGTCGATGTGGGCCGGAAGCTGCCCCTCGTAGTGGAACCGGATTTCGCTGTCCTGGATGAGGTAGTATTTTGCGTTGATGATGGCGTCGATCACCGCATTCCCGGAGAATACAGCGTTGCCCCATTGCTTCACCGAGGCAAAATAGGAGTCAAGCTGCTGTACTGCGGTGTCGGTATGGCCGCCGTCCAGCAGAATGCGAACGGCCTGGAGCTGGTTGATCATATCGTGCCGCAGTCTGCGGATGATCTGCGCCTGCTCCTGGAGACGGGCATAGTTCTCGGCCTCACTTTTCAGAAGCAGCTCGGTCTGCTGCTTGTCCAGCTCCAGCTGATGGAGCTGATTCAGCTGCTCAAAGGTATGCATGAGCATATAGTCTATGACGATCAGGAAAACCACGATGACCGTGGAGCAGATGGCAAACGGGATGATATTTGCGTTGGCTGCCAGCGCAAGACCGTTGATGAAAACCAGAACCGACAGGATAAAAACCTGAAAAACGAAAAGCGGAAGATAGCGCGTTACGTTCTTTGCGGTGTACCGGTGGAAAATCTTATCGCAGATCAGCCAGTCGATGTAATAGCAGAAGATGAAATACGGCGTGGCAAGGAGCCGGAACACCAAAATGAACGATAGCGGCAACTGGTGAAAGGATACGAAATCCGGATAGGCCATCAGCAGCGCCAAATCCAGCGGGAATTCTGCGACGAACATCATAAAAATGCTGAGCACGGTATAAATGGCTGCGTTAATCGTCGGAATCCTCGTTCCCATCAGTGCAAGGGCCACCTGTACGGCACAACTTGCGATGGTGCGAACCAGCAGCATTCCGTCCGTTAAAAGATAAATGACCAGCAGAATGGTGGCGGAAACTGCGGTCCGGAGCCAGCGGTGGGTGGCCTCAGTGTAGCGGTAGGTCATGTAAAAGGCCGCAGTGACCTGTAATAGAGTCGAAAGCGCGTCAACCCAAAAGCGAATGTCCATGTTATCCCTCTCTTTCCTGGAATATGATATCATGTGGAACTGTTGGAAATCAAGGGAAATACGGTGTTTTTGCAAGAAATCGGGTTGTTTGAACAGAAAACGGGAATAATGTGCTGGATTTCTGTGGACTATTTAGGTTGTTTACCTCTTCGTCCTCGTCCAGATAGTGAAAATGCGGGGTGCAGTCGCTGGCGGATTGCATAAACCAGCCTTCAAAAAAACGATTCGGGGCGGCAGGTACAAAACCCGCCGCCCCTGGTTATGGATCGGAGGACGCAGAAATTTGCGTCCTATCTATATAGTGTCGTCAGGGAAAATTTTTGTTGCAGGAATCCAGAAAAATTTTTCGATTACGAAACGGTGTTGACCATTTCCAGCAGCGTGTCCTTATCGGCAACATTTGCAATGCAGCAGCAGTAATTGTCCGTCAGCCATGCAGCGGTGTAGACATCGACATTCTGCATGATATAGAACGTCAGGCCGTTGGCCTTGTAGATTTCTGGGTCACCGGGATTCTTCTGGTAGGAGACGGCGCCGTGCTTGGAGGTGACAATGTTGATGAGAATATTGTTGTCACCCTTTACAAAGACGGCGGTGATGCTGGGCATATCGGGGTAATAGTCAAATTCCACCTGCTCATATCCGTCGGGAAGATAGTGGGGCATCACCGGTTCGGTGATCCCAACCTCATCCAAAGTGTTGGCCAGCTCGGTGAGGGGTTCGCTGATCGGGAAGCTGACGTTATCGGCGGCTCCGGACAGATTCAGCGTCTCGTCGGTCCAGGAGATGATGGCTTGGATCAAATCTCCGCCCGCCGCCTGGGCCACACCCAGGGTCATAAGCATACAGGCGATCAGTGCTGCGGCAACGAATGGGATGCGGCGCCATTTCCGCTTGTGCTCAAGGGGACGCAGAGAGGTCGGCGCTTCAGCATTTGCCGGCTTCGGGCAGGATGCATCCCCGGTGAATGCATCCCATGCGGTCTTTTCCTCCGGGAACTCCGGCATGGGGGCCTTTCGATCCAATTCGTCCAGATAGGCGTCGATGATGGCGGCATCGTAGGTTTCCGGTGTCATAGTGCCCAGCGCCTGCTCCATCTCCTGGGCAACCTGGCTGGCAGGCATTTCGGCCAGACGCTTAGCCAGGGTGGCCGGATTGTCCTGACTGATGCGGGTTTGTGCCATATCATCGCCCCCTTTCTCTATAATAATAGTGTCGTCATGTCAGGATTCTGTGGCAGTGTCCTGATGAGTTTCTAATAATTTTTTACAGCGGGCCAGCGCCCGGGATAAGCGGGAGCGGCACGCTGTTTCCGAGATCCCCAGCTGATTGGAAATCTCCGTGTGATTCAGTTGGGCTTCATATTTCATGCGAATGATGTCCTGATCTTCCTGGGATAGACCGGCGGGCAAAACCTCGCTGAGTCCGGCGCCGAGAGCGTCCTTTGCAGGAAGCTCGTCAGAGAGCGGGACTTCGCTGCGGCGGGAGGTCATACGCCGCTGGTTTAATACCTGATAATGCAGGGTCAGATGCAGCCAGGCCTCCGGGGCGTCGTAGGTGCGGAGGGTGTCGTAGTGCAGCGTGGCCAGCATAAACACCTCCTGTACCAGATCGGCGGCGGTCTCCGTGTCGCCGGTTTCCCGGTAGGCGGTGCGGATCAGTCGTTGGTAAAATTTTATATGAAGTTGATGGATAAATTCACTTCGGTTTTCGTTCATACCCTTGCTCCGATTCAAAATGCTTTTCTGCTCCATTATTTCTGCTGTCCATTGTACCACGGAAAGAACAGAAAAGAAAGGAAAATCGGGGTAAACCAAACAAAAAAACTGTGGAATGGAATAAAAACAGAAAAAAGTAAAAGTTGGGCGCGCTGCAATGAATGGTTGCAGCGCGCCGATTGTTATGCGTCGTTTGAATTATCTTTCCGGGTGAGCACGTGGATCCAGCGATAGCTGTTGGCGTAAATGGCCACGGGAATGCACTTAAACAGCTGGTCACTATTGAGGCACAGCACCACCCAGAAGACGGGCAGCTTCCACCAGAACGCCGCCGCGAAGCTCAGGGGCATGACGATTCCCCAGGTGGAGATCAGATTCATGTACATATTGAACTTTGTCTCGCCGCCGCCCCGGATAATGCCCACGGACACCGGCATCTGATAGGCCATGCCCACAAAGATGACCACCATGAGAATCAGCAGCTGGTTCGCCAGCACCATAGCCGAGGGGCTCAGGGCATAGAGACTCAGCAGTGGCTGACGGATTGCCAGCAGGATGCCGCCCAATACCAGTCCCATCACCAGGAAAATCACCTGGAGCGCGCGGACATAGGGCCGAAGCCGGTCGGGACTGCGATAGCCCTGGCCCACCATTTTTCCGATGGATACCGAGGTGGCAGAGGCCTGACTGACCGTGACCACCTTGAGATACTGGAACATGGTGGTGGCAACGGAATTGGCGGCAATGGCATCGGAGGAAAGGTGCCCGAGAATGCCTGTTTGAATGGGCGTGGCCAGGCTCCAGAGCAGATTGGTCAGCACCACGGGCACGGCCACCCTGCGATAGTCCTGGGCCAGACCCTTGGCCCGGCGGAAGGGATTTTCGGAAAAGAGCCGGATGTTTTTCTCCCGAAACAGCACATAGCACAGCACCACAAGAAACTCCAGAATTCGTGCGGTGAGGGTGCCGATGGCTGCGCCCCGAAGTCCCAGCTCCGGGCAGCCAAAGTGGCCGAAAATCAGCGTGTAGTTGATGGCGACGTTGACGATCAGGCTCATCAGGCTCACCGCGAAGGAGATGGTCACCACCTCCAGGCTCCTAAGAGGCGATGAGGATGGTGGTGAGCACATAAAAGAGGTAGGAATATTTCAGGATCGACAGATATTCTACCCCGGCTGCGATAATTTCGGGATCCGAGGTGAATAGCGCCAACAGCCGATGGGGAAACAGCGCCGTAAGCAGCAGAACAAGAAGCCCGAATACAAAGCCGGTTTTCAGCGTGACGCCTGTAATGCGGCGGATGGGGTTAGCGTCACCCTTGCCGCGATATTGGGCGTTGAGCATGACCATGGCATCGCCCATGGCAATGGTGATCTGCTGCACCAAAAACTGCACCTGATTGACGGTGGCCGCGCCGGACAGCGCCGCCTGACTGTAGCTGCCCAGCATGATATTGTCCGCCACGTTGACGGAGTAGGCGAGGATATTCTGAAGGGAGACCACCAGAATCAGCCGGAACAGCGTATGATAAAAAACCCGATCCCGGGCGAAATAGGGGGAATTCATGGGATACTTCCTTTACCTGTGGAGTTTATGGCGAATGGCCATCAAAAATAACCATACCACAATACGTTTGGAAGTGCAAGAAAAAGTGTCAGCAGCACTCTCCTGGAATCTCTGTTACAGGAATCAATACAGAGCCATGATATTTTACGGGAAGATGATTGTAAAATGCAGATATTCCGGATATAATATACTATATCATTATATTTTGAGGGAAGCATATGACTAGAACTGAACTGGAATCGTTTCTTGCGGTGGTGCAGGCGGGAAGTCTCAGCGCCGCGGCGAAAAATCTGTATATTACCCAGCCGGCATTGAGCCGCAGAATCCAGTCCCTGGAGCAGGAGCTGGGTTATCCGCTGCTCCAGCGCAGCCCGGGCGTGAGAAAGGCGACGCTGACGGCCCAGGGGGAGCAGTTTGTGTCCCTGGCCACCCAGTGGATGGGCATTTGGAATGAGGCCCAGGAGATTCCCGCCCGACTGAGCCGGAAAAGCTATACTATCGCCACCAACGACAGCATCGAGGTCTGCCTGCTGCCGCCGGTACTGCATCTTTTGGCCCAGCAGGACCCGGAGGTGGACGTGAGAATGCTGAGCCTTCATTCGGCCGAGGCCTATCTCTACATGGAGCGGGGACAGGCGGACATTGCGTTTATCTCCGACGCCCGGTATTCGAAAAATATCGACACGGTGAATCTCAGCAGTGAAAAATTTGTGCTGCTGTCCGACCCCAACATGAAGCTGCCCGGAGACGTGACCCCGGAGGTGCTGGACGGCTCGAAGGAAATCTACATGAACTGGACCCCGGGCTTTGACCGCTGGCACCGATATTGGTTCCGGATGCCCCGGCCCCATTTGCAGGTGGATTCCACGGCGTTTTTGGCCTATATGCTCTCCCGGGGCGGCTATTGGGCGGTGGTGCCGGTGTCCGTGGCGGATTACATCCGGAAGCAGGTGGAGCTCAGCTGCTCCCGTCTGATTCAGCCGCCGCCGGATCGGATTTGCTGCTGCCTGACCAAGCCCCAGCGCCAGCCCATGGACGAGCTGCTGTTTTCCTGCATCCGGGAGGTCTATCGGGGGCAGGAACGCATTCAAATTTTGCTTTAATTTCAATGGGGCCGCAGTGCGGTCCCATTTTTTACTGGGAACAGGTAAGCGATATTACCCAAAACAGAGAACGAAAAATTATTGTTACTTACAAATATGGTGCCTAACTATTGCATCCAGACACGAAATATGATAGGATGAAGAAAATGGATGGAAGGGAGCGGAGGCAATGAAGTGGCGCAGATTATGGACGGCTGTTTTGGCTGGAGCACTGATGGCAGGACTGTGCGCTTGCGGCGGGCAGAACCATGCGGAGGAAAACCTGCCGGATGCGGTGCTGAAGCCGGAGGACTATCAGGTGGAAACCGTGGAAGCGGCGTGGGATACGGGCTTTTTGTGGTTTTTTTGTGCGGATCAGCGCTTTTTCTACACCGCCGGGGTGCAGGAGCTGATGGACGATGCCAGCCGGGAGGTGCTCCTCTATGCCTTCGACCCGGAAACCAGGCAGACTGAGGAAATTACGCTGCCTCTGGGGGCGGGCTGGCATCTTTACACCATGACCCCTGCAACCGATGGGGGCTATTGGATGGCCTTTACCCCCTTGACCGTTGGCAGCACCACGACCAATTATGCCCCCAATCCCTGCTGGCTGGTGAAAACCGACGGGAGCTTTCAGGAGCAATTCCGAATTGATTTGTCCCAGTACAGCCAGGAGCAGGTGCGTGTTGCCAATGTGATCTGTCCCAAGACCAGCCAATATGCCAGGGATTCGGAGGAGTCTCTGGGCTGGACACCGGCGGAGAAGATGGAATTCTTCAAGCCGGAGCTGATTTGCGACGATCAGGGCCGGGTTTATGTGGCGGCGGCCAATGAGAATCTGCTGGTGTTTGACCGGGATGGAACACTGCTTGCGGAATTAGATGTGTTCGATGTGGCATATTCCCAGGGCGTTTGTCTGGCGAAGACCTATGATGGAACTGTTGCCATTGGTCTTACCGGCGGGGGCGATTATCAGATTCGAACCGTGGACAAGGATACCCTGGCCTTGAGTGAACCCGTGGAACGGCAGAACGAAGACGGAAAACTAGATCGGCTGACCCCGGCGCCGTCCTTGCTGCCCGAGTATGACCTGTTTGGCTACGGCAACTACGGCCTGTATGGCGTGAAATTTGGGGAGGACGGCACCTATTCCAGCGAGCCGCTGCTGTATTACGAAACGGACAACGATCTTCTCCTGGACGGCAACGGAACTCTGCGGGATACGGCCCTTGGAAAACAGATTGCCTATATGCACCTGGGAGAATTGCAGGACGACGGAAGCAAAACCGTCTACTATCATACGCTTGCCATGAAGTAAAAGAAGCCCTGTCATCGGTATTGTTCCGATGACAGGGCTGTTGCTTATCTTTTATGAGGATGGTGCAGCTGCTGCTCAATGGCGTCGTGCTCCTGATCCAGCTCTTTGTGAAGATCCTGACCGATTTGCCGCAGCTCCTGATGGATGCTGTTTTCTGCGGCCTGAATGTCCGGATTTTCCTCCAGATCCTCCCGGATGAACATCACCAGAAAGCCCAGGGTCAAAATCAGGCAGGAAAACCAGATGGTTTTGTCGCCGAACCGGGGAATCAGCAGTCCGCCAATTCCGGCCCCCAGGGCAAAGAGTAAAATCACGGAGAAATAATGTCCGGCTTTTCCCAGGAGCTTTCGATCCTGGGTTCGGCCGCCCGCCATGAGGGATTCCACGCCGCTGCGGAGGTTGCCGATGCACATGGTGCTGGCAAAGGCATAGCCGTCCACCTTACGGAATGCCTGAACCTGCATGGCGCAGGAAAAGGAAACCAAGGCGTTGGCCAGCATGTTCAGGGGCTGAGACAACAGTCCTACCGCCAGCAGCAGCAGAATTTCCACCAGCAGCACCAGCTGACGCCAGTGGACAGCACGGATCTTCTGGAACTTCCAGCGGATTGCCTCGGCGGCTGCAACCCCCAGGCCAAAGGCGCACAGGGGGAACAGATAGTGGAGCACGCGGGCCCAGTTGCCGGAAAATAGGTTTTGGCTCAGCAGCACGATGTTTCCGGTCTGCGCATTGGCAAATACCTGCCCCCGGGCAATATAGGTGTAGGCATCCTGCAATCCCCCGGAGACGGAGAGCAGGGCGGCGGTGAGAAAGGCCTCAGACATCTGCCCATGCTTCTTTTTCAAAGGGATCTCCTCCTTAATTAATGCTTATTTGCGGAGCTCTTGACCTGGAGCCGGCTCAGAGCACGGGCCAGATTGGACTGGGCCATGCGGTACTCCTGAATGCTCTTTTTCTGGAGCAGCTCCTCTTTGGCCCGATCTGCGGCACGCTGGGCGCGGTTGGCGTCGATTTCTTCCGGACGTTCTGCGGAGTCTACAAGGATCAGCACCTCGCCGTTTTCCACCTTCATAAGACCGGCGGATACGGCAGCCAGCTTTTCGTCCTCGCCCTCGCAGCGATACCGGAGGGTGCCGGGGACGATGGCCAGAATCACGTTGGTATGGCGGGCCAATACGCCGTACATACCGGTGGTGGTGGGCACGGAAATGGACTGGCAGGGGCCCTCGTAAAAGGGCTCGTCAGCGGCGAGAATGTGAACGGGGAAGTTCTCCATTACAGCTCACCTGCCTCGAGCTTTTTCGCCTTTTCTACCACATCGTCGATGGTGCCCACGTTATAGAAGGCGGCCTCGGGATACTGGTCCATTTCGCCGTCTACAATGGCCTTGAAGCCACGAAGGGTTTCGCTCAGCGGCACATAGATGCCGGGGATGCCGGTGAACTTCTCTGCCACGTGGGTGGGCTGAGCCAGGAAACGCTGGAGCTTACGGGCGCGGGTGACTACAACCCGGTCTTCATCGCTGAGTTCATCCATACCCAGAATGGCGATGATATCCTGAAGCTCACTGTACTTCTGAAGGGTCTCCTGTACCTGGCGGGCAATGCGGTAGTGCTCCTGACCTACAATGTCGGCCTCCAGAATACGGGAGGTGGACTCCAGGGGATCTACGGCCGGGTAAATGCCCTGCTCGGCGATCTTACGGCTCAGCACCGTGGTGGCGTCCAGATGGGCAAAGGTGGTGGAGGTGGCGGGGTCGGTGAGGTCGTCGGCGGGGACGTAAACGGCCTGAACCGAGGTAACGGAGCCGTCCTTGGTGGAGGTGATCCGCTCCTGTAGCTCGCCCATTTCATTGGCCAGGGTAGGCTGATAACCCACGGCGGAAGGCATACGGCCCAGCAGGGTGGATACCTCGCTGCCTGCCTGGACGAAACGGAAGATGTTGTCGATAAACAGCAAAACGTCCTTATGCTCTTCATCCCGGAAATGCTCTGCCATGGTCAGGCCGGACAGCGCCACGCGCATACGAACACCGGGGGACTCGTTCATCTGACCGAATACCAGCGCGGTCTTGTCGGATACGCCGCTTTCCCGCATTTCCTTCCAAAGATCGTTGCCCTCACGGCTTCGCTCACCCACGCCGGTGAAGATGGAATAGCCGCCGTGCTCCATGGCAACGTTGTGGATCAGCTCCTGAATCAGTACGGTCTTGCCCACGCCTGCGCCGCCGAACAGACCGATTTTACCGCCCTTGGGATAGGGCTCCAGCAGGTCGATGACCTTGATACCGGTCTCCAGAATCTCAACGGCAGGACTCTGCTCGGAGAAGTCCGGGGGATTGCGGTAGATGCTCTTACGCTGGGCATCCTCGGGGATGGGTTCGCCGCCGTCGATGGGCTGGCCCAGAACGTTGAACATTCTGCCCAGGGTCTGCTCGCCCACGGGAACCGCAATGGTCTTGCCGGGGGCCAGCACCTGCATACCGCGATACAGTCCATCACTGCCGGAAAGCATGACGCACCGAACCGTGTTGTCGCCCACGTGCTGGGCAACCTCCATAATATGCTCCTTGCCCTCCAGCTTGACGCTCAGCGCTTCCCGGATTCTGGGCAGATGCCCCGGGGCAAACTCCACGTCTACCACAGGACCGGAGATCTGTACAATGGTACCTGTTTTCATCTGTATCACACTTCCTTCCTGCGCTGGGCACGCTGCGCCTTAGCGCCTGCCGATACCTCGGTGATCTCCTGGGTAATGGCAGCCTGACGCACCCGGTTATACTGGAGCGAAAGGGAATCCAGCAGCTCCTGGGCGTTCTGGTTGGCTGCATCCATGGCGGTCATACGGGCGTTCTGCTCGGAGCAGAAGCTGTCGATGAGCGCACTGTAAATAAAGCCCGAGATATAGCATTTCATCACGTTATTCAGTACCGCCGTGACGGACGGGATAAATTCAAAGGGGGCTGTAACGGCCTTCTCCTGCTTTTCCTTCGCCGAGGTGGAGAAATGGGAGCGGTGGAAGGGCAGCAGCCGGGTGGAATGGGCGGCAGAGGATAGGCTGCTTTCCATATCCGTATAGATGACGAAGATTTCCTTCAACTCTCCGCGCTCATAGGCGCTGAGAAGGATGGAGCAGATCTCTCTGGCCCGCTGCATGGTGGGGTTCTGGGCGGTATAGAGAAAGCTGTGCTCTACGGGAATATGGTGCTGCTGGAAATAGTGCCGTCCGTATTCGCCCACCACATAGAGCTTGGTATCCGGATGCTGGGCCAGCAGCGTTTCCGCTTTTTTCAGCACATTCTGGTTGTAAGCGCCTGCCAGGCCCTTATCAGCGGTGATGACTAGGCAGCCGTAGGTTCCCTCCAGAGGCTCTTCGTGGCCGATGGGGTAGAAATAGGGGCTGTCCACGTCGCCTGCGGTGCGGAAGATTCGCTTGATCTCTCCACGCAGGGCCTCGAAGTAGGGCCGGGTATGATCCAGCTCGGACCGGGCGCGGCGGAGCTTGGTGGAGGCGATGAGATACATGGCGTTGGTGATCTTTTTCGTATCCTTAACGCTCTCCATGCGGCTCTTGATCTCCTTGGTGCTTGCCATATTATGCACCACACTTTCCGGCGAAGGCTTCGGTTAGGAAGGCCTTTGCCAGAGATGTGATCTGGTCGCGATCCTCATCGCTGAGCTTGCCGGTGGAATCAATGCGGCTGCAAAGATCCGGGGATTTTTGCTCCACGTGCTCCAGCAGCTGGGCAGCGGCGGTGTTCACCTGATCCACCGGAACAGGCAAAAACAGATGATTCAGCGCGGAAACCAGAAGGATAACCTGCTGGTGCTGGCTGTAGGGATGGTACTGGGCCTGCCGCAGAAGCCGCATCAGGCCCTGGCCGTACTGGAGCTGACGCTTGGTGGTGTCATCCAGATCGCTGGAGAACTGGGTGAATACCTCCATCTCCCGGTACTGGGCAAGATCCAGACGGATGGCGCCCGCAGCGGTCTTCATGGCCTTGGTCTGCGCATCGCCGCCTACACGGGATACGCTGATACCCACGTTGACAGCCGGACGCTGGCCGGAGAAGAACAGATCGCTCTCCAGGAAGATCTGACCGTCAGTGATGGAGATGATGTTGGTGGGGATGTATGCGGAAACGTCGCCTGCCTGGGTCTCGACGATGGGAAGTGCGGTCATGCTGCCGCCGCCCAGTTCATCGGACAGGTGGGCAGAACGCTCCAGCAGACGGGAGTGCAGATAGAAGACGTCGCCGGGGTAGGCTTCCCGTCCGGGAGACCGCTCCAGCAGCAGGCTCAGTGCACGGTAGGCAATGGCGTGCTTGGAAAGGTCATCGTAGACGATCAGAACGTCCCGGCCCTGATACATGAAGTATTCGCCCATGGCGCAGCCAGCGTAGGGGGCGATATACTGCATGGAGGCGGAGGAGCTTGCGGGGGCATGGAGCACGATGGTATAGTCCATAGCACCCCGGGCCTTGAGGTTTTCCACCATCTGCGCCACGGAGGAGGACTTCTGACCGATGGCAACATAAATGCAGACCACGTTCTTGCCCTTCTGGTTCAGAATGGTGTCCAAAGCCACGGCGGTTTTACCGGTCTGGCGGTCGCCGATGATCAGCTCACGCTGGCCTCTGCCGATGGGGAACATGGAGTCGATGGCAAGCAGGCCGGTTTCCATGGGGGTGTTGACGGGCTGACGGTCAATGATGCCAGGGGCGGGATTCTCAATGGGACGGTAGCCCTCGGCGGGAATTTCTCCGCCGCCGTCAATGGGCTCACCCAGGGCGTTGATGACACGGCCCAGGAAGGCATCGCCCACGGGAATACCGGCGGTTTTCCCGGTACGGCGGACAATGCTGCCCTCGGAGATCTCGTCGCCGTCGCCGAACAGAATGCAGCCGATTTCGTCCCGCTTCAGATCCTGAACCATGCCCTTGACACCGCCCGAAAACAGCAGAATTTCGCCGTAGGCTGCATGGGGAAGACCGCGCACGGTGGCGATCTCATCACCAACGGTAAGAACCTCACCGGTCTCCTGGGCGAGCACCTCAGGGGTGAAGTTCTCAACGGCTTCCTTCATCAGGGGGATGATCTTTTCGGACTGGGGCTTCAGCTGCTCCAGACGCTCCCGGAACTGGCGGAGACGGCCCTCCAGACTCCAGTCGTAAACGTCATCGCCGGCATTGAGGATAAAGCCGTCGGCAAGGGCGTCGTTCTGCTCAAAGGTCAGCTGGACGGGCTGATGGTATTTTGCAGTGAGAAAGTCAGTAAAACGCTGAAGCTGCTGCTGGGTGGGCGCTTTGCTGCCATGGAGTACAGCAGTCAGCACAGAGGTTGTTTCCTTAGCCATGCTGCTCCTCCTCTGCCTTGTCCAGGAACTGATCGTAGGGATCGCCGCCCTGCTTTGTGAGTAGCAGCTTTTCGGTGGCGGTCATGGCAAGCTCCTGAATTTCCTTCTGGCTCTGGGCAAGGAGCTTATCATGCTCCCGCTGGGCAGCCACATGGGCATCGGCCACCAGCTTGTCGGCCTGGGCCTGTGCATCCTTCCGCTGTTCCTGACGGTACTGATCCAGCTCCTGCTGCGCATCCTGGCGCTTCTGCTGGAGCTCGGTTTCCAGATCCTGAAGCTGGGCTTCATAGTTCTTCTTGTATTCCTCTGCCTGAGCACGATCTGCCTGGGCGTCATCATGCTCCTGCCGGTAGTAAGCCTCACGCTTTTCCATGAACTGCTTTACCGGCTTGTAGAGCAGCAGATACAGGCCACCGCCCAGAATCGCAAAGTTCAGGAGGTGCAGCAGGATCTGCTGAAAGTCGATATTAAGTGGAATATTCACGGTTGGCACCTGCCTTTATAGTACGAAGATAATCAGAATAACGACCAGCAGTGCATAGATGATAGCAGTCTCGATGAACACCAGGCTCAGCATCAGGGTAGTACGGATCTTATCCTGGGCCTCGGGCTGACGGGCAATGCCCTCAGCGGACTTACCGGCAACAACGCCCATTGCGATTGCACCGCCTGCGGCGGCAAGGCCGATGGCAATGGCGGCGCCCAGTGCCTTCGCGGCAGTGTCAGACAGACCACCGGCGGATTCTACTGCGGTGGTAGCGGCAGCAGCGTCGGAGCTGTTGGCTGCAAATGCGGGGATGGCAAAGGCCATGATCAGGATGACCACCAGAAGCAGGGCGGGAATTCTAAGGTTCAGCTTTTTCATTTTGAAAGACCTCCAATGTATGTTTGATTATGCGTGTTTCTTTTTTGCTTTGACTTTTTTGGGGCTGGGCTCCGAAACCTCACCGTAGAACAGGGCGGTGAGCATGGTGAGCACGTAGCTCTGGATCAGTGCATGGAGCAGCGTGAACAGAACGGCAACCAGCACCGGGAGCACGAAGCTCAGCTGGATGTAATAGTAAATCAGTTCAGTGACCAGCAGTCCGCTGAGCAGGGCGCCAAACAGACGGAAGCTCATGGAGATGGGCAGGGAGAACTCCTTCAGGGTACTGCCAACACCCTTGAATCCGTTTCCGGCAATTCCACCGGAGAGGATAATCAGGTAAGAAAGGCAGCCCAAAGCGATGGCACCATTGACATCGGACAGGGGAGCAGGCAGGGTAATGGATGCACCGCTGATGCTCACGGCCTGAACGCCAAACAGCTCAAACAGGGTTCCCACAAAGATGTAGACACCTGCGGCGAAGATATAAGCGCCCAGAAAGCCGTTCCGGTGAGGAGAATTGCTCTTGGCGAGGTTGTCGAACATCCCGACCACCTGCTCCAGGAGCATCTGGAATTTGCCCGGCACATACCGAAACTTGGGGATCGCAAAGATCCGAATGAGAGCGGCGACGATCAGCAGGAACGCAGTGACCACCATGCCGGAAATCAGTCCGGGATTGACGTTTTTCAGCCCGAACAGACTCACGCGGCCGGTTTCGTGGAGCACGGCATCCCGCATCGCCTCTTGAATGGTTTCCTGACTGGCGGGGGAGGGAACCAGGATGCTGGCAACAGCCAGTACGGCAACCACCAGAATCCAGCCGATCAGAAACTTTTTATGCTTCATAGGTTACTCCTTTCCTGCAGCTCCGAGGCCTGAAAATACAATAAAAACGCGGGTTTTCCGGATGGAGTTGCAATTCTAAGACGCAGGTATTATACTGTTATCTTAGCAAGATGTAAAATGTATAATTCGTATCGTAAACATACCAATATCATATGGCAGAAAGGACAATTTTATGGCGGTTCCCTACGATTACTACCGTATTTTTTACCATGTAGCACAGCAGCATAGCTTTACCCGGGCGGCAGCGGTTTTGGGTAACAACCAGCCCAATGTAACCCGGTGCATGAACAATCTGGAGCAGGAGCTGGGATGCTCCCTGTTTGTCCGCTCCAACCGGGGCGTATCCCTGACCCCAGAAGGGGAAAAACTCTTTGCCCATGTGCGTCTGGCCTACGA
>ERZ1034844.728-NODE-728-length-17137-cov-29.113394_pt1 | contig 17137 bp, 17 predicted proteins | sample MGYA00520594_ERZ1034844 | MGnify/ENA primary metagenome ERZ1034844 (study PRJEB33766, sample SAMN09781733) | gut metagenome | biome: gut microbiome | host: Homo sapiens | place: Madagascar | study: EMG produced TPA metagenomics assembly of the PRJNA485056 data... | reverse complement strand
CGGCATTATTGACACCTGTTAGAGTTGTATTATAGTGGATTGGAGAGTTCAAGCTCTACATAAATTGTACCGTTGAATGAGTACGGATCGCCAGCCAAATCTTGTATTTTAAAATTGACCGTGTTAAAGGATGTTTCACATGGAATCAATTCTATGTCACTGTAGTAATTTTTATGAAGATCTGTAATATGTAGAGTTGTTAACAGTGAATTACAACCCCACCACGATTTTACAAGATCGCAAAATATTTTACAGCATTCTTTATTATTTGTAAGATTGATCACTTTGTCAGAAATAATATCTTCCACACCCGCTGTTGCACGCTGTTTGGAATTGTCAAAGAAGTTGTATGTGACTACTTGTGTGGATTCACCGAATGGTGTAATATGTTGCGGTAAATCGACTGTATCAAACTGTCCAGATAGTGTGAATGATTGATTGGCTACAATACTGTAACATGTTTCTTGTATCTTCCATGATATTGGTATATTCATATTGAAGAACGTGTCATTCATCGTGTTAATGATTTCTTCTTGTGTGACTGATTTGTTGAAATTGATTGTAGTGGATTTACCACCTGCAGAGATTGTTAGCGGCTTGTCTACATAGCAAATATAAGGTTTATATTCAAAGATTAATTTTATATTATTAGCGTCTTCAGTCTTTTTAAGGAATTTATTAGCAGGACAAATGAGTGATAATTCCGTGTTGGTATGTCGTATGTTAATTGAATCTGCAGATTTTGTAACAGTGTAATCTCGTAGCAGAGATGTATGCTCTGTTAACTGTGTGAGACTGTCATACAATGTTGATGTTGCATATGTATGTGGAGTATACCAACTTGCTGGCACTGTGAAGACGGGTTTCTTGCAGAAGAATACATTTGTTGAATCGAGTGTTAATATATCGAGTAGTTGAGTAGCTGACGTGGTTGAACGACCAAATGCACCATTTAAAAGATTGTGTTTAGTAATCTTTGTACCAAGTGGAGTCTCTGTAAATTTGATCAGATTGCTTGTATCACCAGCTTTATTATATGCTGGTTTTAAAAAGTATGTTTCTATATATAGAATGATTTCTCCGATAGATGGTGAAGAAAATTCTTCTGCAAATGTAAATGTTTGTGTTTCTGGTTGACCTGTTTCTGTTAATGAATGTGTATACGTGAATTCAGTTCCTTGAGGAATAGTGACAGAATTATGTGGTGTATAAAGATAGAAATCTTGATTGAACGGTGAAGCAAACGTGAATGAACCTGTCTTCTCTGTTAGACGTGTTGGTATACCAAAATATGTGAATAGCAGATCAGTAACGTCTGTATTATTTACACGTGTTGTAACCATCCAGTCAGTCACGTTATATGTAACAGTCGCGATTCCTTTATCATTCTTTGTATACGTGATTGAATTTGCTTTCAGTGAATTAGCAGCAGCTACAAGTGAATCCAGTACTGTAAATACGGACTGTTTACCTTTTGGAATTGTAAAATCTTTGTGACCTTCTTGACAGGAGAATCTACATGTTAATGCAGATTGTAAATACAGAAAATTATGAGCTCCTTGTAATTGATACGTATTTGCAGGAATATACACGTGACCGTGTTTAGGAATTCTGAATGAAAATGCTTGCCACTTGTATTGAGTTGCATAACCGTTGAGTACATTCCCGAGAATTGGAAGCCTGTCTATTCCTGTTATATATGCTGAGGGTGCGTTGTTATTATTACGTTGAATGAACCCATCACGGTAAAACCAGCTTGCACCAGTTGAATTAACAATTGTACGCAGTGCTTGCATGAGTGATTCACGTGTATAACTATCAGCAGCGATTATACCGTTTGCTGTTGGATATTCATTATTAAGAAATTGTACTTTAATCTTTACATCATTTTTTACAATAAATGTAGTACGCGTTAGACTGTTCAATCCTTCATTATTATTAGGAATATACCAACCTGTTAATGTAGTCGAATTCACAGCGAACTTACGTTTTGTAAAAAACTCATAGTAGTGTGGTAGATCGAAGTAATCAATATAGTAGAAATTCTCGATTGATTGAAATATGTATTTAGCGAGTGCATCCATGAATTCTTGTTCTGTGTAATCACCAGCTGGTATAGACTTTGAATACGTTTTATTATTCGTGGTGATTTGCATTGTTGTATTTGCTGCTGTGTAGTTGTACACTTTCTTAAACGTTCTGCATTTTAGTATATCACTTGTAAATCCTAGAATGTTTTTCACTTCTTGTGCATTGGTGAAATCGATTGTTTGAAAATCTTCAATCTTCATTTTGTATGTGTTTTCACCACTCATAATGAGGTTGAACGTGGCTGTTGACTCTGCAAGGATTGACATGAATTTATCGAGATCGTATGTACCGTGCTTGAACGTTAAATTCTGTCCATCGATTACAACAACATTGTCTGAAGTGATATTCGATATTTCAGCGTCTGACAGAACGGTTACACGTGTGATATAGCTGTTTGGTGGCAAGATAGCTGTGTTTGTGAAGTCGAACGTTTGATCAGCGGATTGAATAGGAAACAGGAGTTTCATTGAATTGTATAAATCTGTCTGAATTACATCATCCACATTGTCAGTTTTTAAATGTGGTTGTATGACCGATACATTCATATGAATAATCATTCTTGCATTGAATGTCACCCGACTGTTCGTCTCTGTAGAGATTACAATAAACGGTGTGTGACTACTAAATTGCTGAACAGGTATAAACACGTTGTTAAATTGCTGTGTATTTGGTCCTGTAATATTGGTGATTTGCATTGTACAGAGAAGATTGTTCTTTGAATGCATGACAGACTCGATTGCAGCTTTTACAATAGGCGAGTAGATACTCAGATTTTGGAGACCGCTAGTAATATCCACAACGTTGTTTGATATATACGTTCCTTTGTAATATTCTTGATTAAATTGATAAATTCGCATAATATCAGGAGCTGCTTCAAATTTAATATCGGGGTATATACCGTCTAATAGCAGTGTAATCTTGGCTTTACCATAGTTTTCACCACTGGTGATTATATCGATTGTTACATCGTATGCAACGAGATTGTCGTTTAATAGCGCTGTTAACGTGTCAAGCTCATAACATCCCTTAGGAATATAGATTGCTCGATAGTGTGAATAAGAGTCACGAACTTGTATACAGTTTGTCTGTTCGACATTGTAGAATATTGGCTCGCCTGTATTCTTGGGTTCGATTGATACAGTAATATCAGTGATGAATGAATTTACAGGGAATTGATAATCCTTATCATCGATGATTTGACTGTTAACAAGTTCACCACTACATTCAACAACATAATTATTAAGAATCTTCATTTCTTTACTTTGTCAAAGTAAAAATGAATTCGATTAAATCAATACAAGTCGAGTTGTATGTGCTCTACGATATTTAGTAGTTCCAACAGCTTCTGTATAACCACGTGGACAAGCAAGTCTGTTAGCTGAGTATATATGATTTACTGTCTCTTTAGCAGGATCATAACACACTGACTCTTCAAACAGTCTTACTCCACCGATTTCTTCACCAGATTCATCATTCACAGCTGAACCACCACAATCCGTTTCATTAATCATTCCTGAACCGTTGTTGAGTAGTTGATTCTTTGCATTAAGCGCTGTGTCTCTGGTCACATTGACAATGTCTTTCAGATCTTGATTGCCTGTTTTAGCAGCGACTTTATCTGCAGCTTTATTGATATACTTTGTTGCAGTATTATTAGCAGCATTTAAGAGTGCAGCTTTGATTGGCTTGAATTGCTCAGAATTGTATATACCTTTCAGCTTGTTCCAAGCATTGCTCATAAAAGTACCGAATTTGCCTGAGCCTATATCACCAGAACCAGATAGGTATCTTCCTTGACCACGAATCTTCTTACACAGTTGTTCAAGTTCGTTTACTTTCTCATCGGATAGTCCTTTTACATACATTTTAAAGGTACCACATCCTTCACATTTTTCAATATATCGGCCACCTTTTGTTTGTGAATTTCTATAGTCTTTAATCGCGGAAATAATCTGTGGAGCTGCTGCTATTAATGCTGAAACAGCTGCAGCAGTTACTGGTCCCGCTCCTTTAGCAAGATTATCACCTTTCTTGAGCTTTTCTAAAGCTGCATTATTGAAGGCAAGAGCACCTGCTGGTGGCAGTGATTTCATAGAGAATGCCATGCTGCCTGCTTTATCATCTGCATAATCTGTGTTCTTAAGTGCAACAGGATAAGGATCCATATTCACTGAACCACCTTCTTGTTCTTTTTCAATCGTTTTTAAATCTTCTGCAATACCACTTCCAGTGGCATCGTCAATCAGACCGCCTCCAGATTCTTTAGGAATTTCCTGCACTTTCTTTACACCTCCTTTGGTAGCAGCATCTCTGACTTCTTTCTTAGCATCGATATTGTTAATAGCAGATGGAATCATTGCTTTATCTCTGTTCACATCGAAATGAGATGCTGGACCATCATTTCTAACACTTTTAGCAAAATTATAAATATTGTCTTGGTCTGCTGTGACTGAAGGAAGTTCAACAGGATTTGGTGGATTATCGAAATACTGATTGTAATCAAGTCGAAACTTTGTTTGGTACATGTTTATTATAGTATAAAGAAAAAATTAAGATATTTTAACAGTGTCAGGAGTGATTTCAATATCTGTAGAACTTCCATCAGACGACTTTTCATCAAAGGCGATAGTAAGTTTTTGTGAATGTTTACAGCAGTCACATGTTGCTTGTAATACAGCTTTTTTCTTTCTATTATTACAACATGTTAAGTAGTGCTTTAACTTTGATAGACAACCTGTTGTGTTGTTCATTTATATAAGCAAAGACAAAGTAAAAACGTGATTGATTACTCAATATCTTCATCCAGTTCTAAGTCTGTTCTCCAGCATAGATCTTGTCTAGTGTTCTTAAGTGCCATACGAATATTAAAGCAGATTTCTCTATGATATTGATTCCACTGATCTCTTGGAATTACAAACGTACTTCTTTGTGTATTGAGTGAATAGCCACCATATGATTCAATAACATCTAGAATATTGGGATAAGCGTTATATCTGAATACATATCCATTTGGCAGATTCTTTTACATAGTAAATATGTCCTTCTTGCGATTTCTTACCTTTTACTTTGTCTTGGTGAAGATACTGAGAACGTAAGATAATATTATCTTCATTTGGGACATCCTTTACAGTTAATGAATAAGCCCATTGGTAGGATTCATCGTTTCTTACAAAACGGTTTGTAAGTTTCTTAATATTCTTACACAGTTGATTATTCTGTAGTGTTAAACTGTCAATGATAACCTTCTTATCTTCATCACGGTTTTCTGCAATAGATGCAATTAGCATATCAACCATTGCAGCGAATCTACTGTTTCCACGTTGTGCAAATCTTGACAGAATTTCTGCACGAACCCAATATCCACGTGTATTATCTTTCTGACTGTAGCAGTGTGTAATAACACTTGGAATGTTCCAATATCCGTTCTCATCAAACAGGTTGATTTCCTTGATCGATGTCGGGTGCGAATTTCGCACCCGACCTATTTCATAGAAACAATGCAAATATTCTGCAATTCCTTCACTACGAAGGAAATTTTTGAACTCCACAATAGGCTCTTCATTAGCGGCATTATAAGAGTCAACAAACGATTTCACATGATACATATTTGTCCCTTCTACATCAGCATACTTTACTTTGAGATTCAAGAATGTTGTTTCGTAGATACAGAATGATGAGGAACCAAGCTTGGCAACAGGATTCATTTTATATAAAGAATTAAAGTTTTAAATAGGAAATAAATTCAAAGTAAAATAAGCTGTTTCCTACAAAGTAAAATAAGTGGTTGTGTTAATCTGTATTCTTAACATGCAGGTTTGCTAATATTTGTCAAATCGATTGAAGCACATTCTTCATCACACTCATCGACATACTCACTCCAATCGATTCCTTCATCTTCATCATACTCAACACTATCTGTTATATCATCATACTCAAAATCACTATCTGATATATTGTCCTCATAGTCTCTCCATCCTAATTTACATTGTTCTTCTATTAAGACTCTGTTATATGCATTTAACATATTGAGTATGTCTTCATTTGCAAGTTCTGGAGTTATTTCACGTGTCCACCAGATAGGAATTAACATTGTTTCTTCATCAACAAAGCATCCTGCATCTATATCGCGTATATATTCAGACAATCTTTTCCATGCATATTTAGCGAAGACCTGTGCACTAGGAAGATGTGGAAACGTTATATAATAAGTTTTTCCTTCAACATTTTCTTTCTTTTCATGAGGCTTATCTGAACAATAAGATTTCGCATACATCTGGACTGGAAGTTTTATAGGATCTGAGTTCTCGACAATATTGAATTCAACAATAAATGTAGACTTGTCTTCGTCTCGTATACAATCCATTTTGGTTTCAGCATTCTTCACTGCAAGACGTTCAATCTTCTTCTTCATCTGTTCTTTCTCCTTCTTGAGCTGTTCGATCTCGTTCTTGAGCTGTTCAATTTCAGATTCCATTTCAAATTGTAAATAATACACGTATTATAATTAAAGATGAAATTATGGAATCTAAAAATTAGTTAGCGTGATTCCTGTCAACAGGTTTCGTTTTGTTATGGGTTAGTGCATATAGCATGGCCAACCATCCACAGTTAGACGTTTTCACGTTTTGAACGGCATTCTTGACAGGAATCACTGTGCGATTCTTAGGATGTATGAACACAGGATTCATCTTACCAAACGAGTCGCCATAATGTATACGATTTTGTTCATCTGTGAAAACACCTATGAAATGTCCCGAGCTTGCTCCTTCAGGCAAATAGAAGATAACAGCTTCTTTAGGTTCAGCATTTTTTTCTGCAAGATGTTCATACTCTGTTTCTGTATATACTTTGATTGGATTCTTTAAATCTTTGGTAATTGCTTCAATGTCTTTCACACGTAATGGCGGTGAATTAGTATTCAGCTTTCCATACTTAAGAAGATCTTTCAACATATCAACATACTGTTTATTTGTAGCAGTATTCTCTAAGCACAGTTGTGTAGTTCTTTTCATCTGTTTATTAAATGGAAACAAAATCAATCGATGCGAAAGAACGTACAGCACGTGTGTATCCTTCTAAGCAGACTACTAGAAAGTTCTATAGTCCATTTCCAAATCATCTATGGTGTGCAGACTTGATTGATATGCGCAATTATGGTGATGAAAATAATGACTACAAATACATACTTGTATGTATCGATGTATACAGTCGCTATGTGTGGATGAAACCGTTGAAGTCAAAGAGTTGTGATGAAGTGATACGAATGCTGAAAGACTGCTTAACAGATGCTGGTAAGTTGCTTAAACAACAGGTTCATCCTAATTATATTGCAACCGATGAGGAAGAAGCATTTAAGAAAATAACGTATAATGAATTCAAAATTCAACGTATTATATGTCAAGGAAAATATGGTGCTGCAACAGCTGAATCGTATATCAGAGAGTTTAAGAAACGATTGTCTACATATTTTACACAACGTAAGAATCACAAATGGATTGATGTGTATGCAGATATATTAGATGCTTATAATCATCGCAAACACAGTGTAACAAACAGAATACCAATAGAACTGTATACATGTGAAACAGAAAGTATGGAATCAGATGAACCACGTTTGACTGCAAATGACAAGATACAGAAATTTCAAGAAGGTGATATTGTACGTTTCAAGTATGATAAATCACTGTTCAAATTCCAGAAAAAATCACTGCTACCGTCTTATTCAAAAGACTTATTTCGTGTACAGAAAGTATCAACAGGACCCAGACCTGTTGCATACAAAGTGAAAAGATTAACCAAGAGAAGTCAACCTATGGATCATCAGAATGTTAAACATCGTCAAGAAATTAACAATGCTGATAAGCGACTGTTTTACTGGCACGAATTAAAGAAGAGTAATTTAACTGCAAATCAGGTTAAGAGATTAAATGATGATGTCACTGTTTAACAGTTTAACAGTTCTTCTTTTGGTAGTAAGTCTCTAAATTCTTCAATATAAGGACACTCCATATTATCAAGCCAAATATTAACATTTTTGTAATCTTCTTTCATTTGCTTAACAAATGGTGTAGTACTTGATAGATGGAATTGTGGTATATATTCCATATTTTCATTCATTTTATCAGCAATATCGTGTTGAAACATTTCTTTCACTTTGTTTGGATAGATTGCTAGTCCAGCTGCAATGTATTCAATCATATGTTCATCAAGCAAATAGAACTGCTGTCCTTTACCGTATATACTAAGACAATGATCTTTAATGTATTGCCATTCATCTGCTGATAGAATCGTATCTGTAGGAATAATATATCTATACATCTTAAGTGGTGATTTATTGTATTTAGTGATGTAATCACTGATAAGCTGTCTTAGATGGTTGTTCGGATTCATTTTTACAAAGTAAAAAAATTCTTAAATTACTTTTGAGCGCGTGTTACAAGTTCACGAGATTCATTAACATAGATTTCACGTGTATTAGTAAGCTTATGATTATTATACTTGTCTTCAATATCGTCTATCATTTTAGACATTTTGTTTATTTCTTCATCTGATGATAATTCAGTAATTGTTATATGCTCGTTTAAATTTAAGCAGATATATTTTATAATCGGTTCCTGTGAATGGTAACACCATTCTCCAAGTATACGTTGATTGCTTACATACTTGTCTACATCTTTCTTATCAGACTCAGTAGTAAATACAAGTGAATCGACAAATGTTGCTACTAATCGAACATTTTTAAGATTGTCTTTTAACGTGTAAAATTGTTGTCTTAATCTGTATTTACTCCACAATAGACAAATGATTGACAAGTATTTAGGATGCTGTAAGATGGATTTGGTGTTTAACACACGGTACTTACCATCAGGCCGTTGTTCATTTCTTAATGGATCTAATGCAGGGTTTTCTCTGATAGAGTAGTCTCTTTGTTGCAAGAAATTACCATACAAGGAATTCATCATACGTTTGATGATAAGATCCAGTTCAGGATGGCTGTTACGTACAGTAAGCATCTTTTCCATGTAGTCACCAAACACATGCGATTGACTGTATTTGACTGCAGAGTTGATAGAGATGTTATAACCGCATTCTCTCATCCACTGCATGGTAATCCACAAATCAACTGTTCTGTTTGTTTTAAGTGTGGACTCGTACTTTTTGATGTCTTTATTATACGTTACTGTTAGTGGTAAATCATCCAGATAATCATATGCTGATTCATCAACTGTATAGGAAAAATCAACCAAATATCCATATTCACCATCAATAGGAGCTTTCCATATTTCTTCATAATTCTCGTACATCATTTTAACAGACTTCCAATCAGGATACTTGTACAATTGCATACAAGATGGATACATGCTTTTGGCATCTATATCTATAATGTGTGTTGTTTCATCAGCAGTAACACAGTACTGATTTACTTGCTTATATCCACCACACATTGCTTGTTCGAATTTCACCCATGCTAATTTGTCCTTGTTTGTTGGCAATTTGATATGTCCATGATAGTGAATGAAACTGTCGTATGCAAACACAGATATGCATTTATAGTAGGTAATATCAACCCCAGTAATATCATACAGTTGGTTGATTAAATCATTGTCTAAGTGAATCATCTGCTTATCACGACCTGTACTAATATCGTGACTCGTTCTATCAGATCTGTTTACAGATTCAGGAACTGTCATAACACGCTGTGTTTTATGTCTATATTGTGGATTTGGCAGCATTATAGGGGTATCCACCTTGTTTGACAATATTCCATGCACAAGTTTATGCTCTGTATAATCGACGATTTGATTATTACAGATCGGACAAACGTTATCTTCGAATATAACGTCAAATGAATCGACAATGTAGTAATGCTTGCTTGTTTCATTAAACACTTTCAATACATTAATCGCGTTTGTTTGTTTACCTTCCCACAAATCCCAAACAACTTGCTCATTTGGTTCATCATAATCAGACGGCCAAATAAGATTGTATTTATCACCTTTTTCATGTTTTGAGAAACAGATAATTTGTTTGTTAATCTGTTTTTCAAGCCACTTAAATGAATCTTTAGGAAGATGTTCAATGACAAACTGTTCAGATTCATTTAAACTCGTTTTTATATTCATTTTAATATTAAATAAATAATTCTTAAAATGAACACGCAAGATTTAATAAATGATATCAGTCAACGTATCATTCGTGCATTGTCAAATTCAAGAATGGATGAAGAATACAAATTAACGCTTGATGTTACTGTAAAAATTAAAGGTGACAAGTATCCGATTGAATTGCATGAAACATTAGAAAACAAACGCAAGAATGTATCACGTCAAGATGATATTGAAGAGATTGTTAAGAAACGTATAAATCGTATGATTCATAATATTGCTGGTAGATGGTCGAGTGGTGAGTATGTTTCGGTCAGCGATATATCTGTCACAGACGTTTATTATAAACTAGAATAAAGAATTATTTTTTACTTTGTAAAAATAATAAAAATGAGTATTAACATTCCTGATTTTGAGTATTCATACAGTTATGAAGCTGCTAAGCGACTTACTGAAAATTCTGATGTGGTGGATTTTATTTGTTATATAGACAATCTTCGTTTGCTTGCTAAGTATTACAAATATGACAGAAAATCATATGATCTTGCTTGTGAGATTGCAGAGTCTATTGGATTTCCTAATTTCCTGAAATGTAAGCACACATATGATGAATTAGTGGATTATTACAATAACACATGTTGTTTTGATAAAGATGACGATATGGGTCTCCTTCCTGCAGATACAGTGCAGGAAGATGTTAAACAAGAAAGTGTTAAGAAACCTCTGTTAGAGGGTCGTATCTCTGGTGATTATAAAATCATTGATGACACCAAACAAACGAAAGATGTCATTGAGATGTCAAAAGAAAAGCGTGCTGCATTATTGAAGAAGAAGCCTAATGTAAAGTGTGATTTATAATGGTTTTTTATTTTACTTTGGGATTTAAAGATGCAGGATTGGTATACTAACAATGTACAAAATAGAATCAAAGGGTTGGTCAAGCTGTATACGCGAATTATTATCATATTGTCCTGATGATTGTGTATTAACACTGCCTGATGATGCTGTTCATATTACTAAATATACAACAAGATATAACGAACACAATATTGATATATGGTTTTCAGTGTCTAATGAGACAGTATACATGCCACAAATTGGTAGATATAAAATTATAAAAATACATGAACCTGATGGTAATCATTCTCATAGAGATAAATATTTCTACACATGGAGTTTTACAACGCATCACAATGTATTAATACGTGTTAATAAACTTCTATCCTCTCTCAAAGTAAAAGAAAAAATAAATTAATCATTCCACTCTTCCGAATCAACTGTTGTAAATGAAGCATTGTCTGCATCGTCTGCAAATTCACATTCAGTGGTATAACCCCGATCAAGTATTTGTACTTGATCAACATTTACTTTGTATGAGCAACCTGTCTTATAATCACAGACAGAGTTGAATGTAAGAATACAGCGAATTTGTGTATTTTTCTTAAGTTGTTCAATTCCTTGTGTGTGGTCAATAGGTTGTTTCTTCTTATCAAAGAATAGTGTACGATCTGTGATTTGCAGATAGATCTTATCATTTTTTACAAGCTGCAAATTCTTAGGAATGACGTTGATTGTATTTAGTGCTTCTAGTACATTTGCATGAATATCGTTATAGATGGTTGAATTGCTAATTGGCATAGTAATCGTGATTTTATTGAACTTGTCTGAGTAGTTGAACGGTAGTGTGAATTTGTCTGTTTTGAGTCGTAAATCATTAATCTTGTGGTACATGCAATTCTTATAAGACTTGGTTGCCTTGGTAATATTGATAGGCTTAATAGTGTCTGATGTAGAATACAGCATTTATTTATGTAAAGAAAAAATTAATACGGAAATAAATTCACTGAACACAAGATTTCATCTGCTGTTGACACGCGATTTCCTTGTTCATCTGTCAAATAGAAATTAATCTCATCACAGGGCTGTAGGGGTATACAGACCTGATTGTAGTAATAGTAGAGATTGGGATTTAAGACACTGTCTATAGTGGAATCAACGTTTTGTGTATTACATGTTAACAGTGCAATGTCTTGTTGATTGATGTTTGTCATTGCTTTTATACGGTCACATACGATTTTATACTTGTTATTACGTTTAGCAGTCATTGCAGTGATAGACGTGATAGACAGTGATAGTGTCTCTGGTAGCTGTAATTTATAGGAGTCTGTAAGACCAAATATATGGTTCATATTTATTGTACAAAGTAAAAAGAAGCAAGCATCCTCTTCAAAAATAAGCATATTCTGGATTGATACAATAATCATTATTATCGATATAATCACATATCCATTGATAATATGCTGTTAGCAATTCACCATTAACAATCCAATGTGTCTTCCATTCGTCTTTACGAATCTGTTCTGACATACACATAACAACTCTCTTAAGATCAATATTATATATATCGCGTGTATTGACATGTTTTCCTGATAGTATATATAGCAGTTGTTGGGCTTTTCGAGTTCTTAAAAATTCTTCAAATGGTGGAACACCGAAATAATTTAACAAATCGTTTGCATAGTACATTCGCTTATTGTTTTCGTATGTGTAGCGAATCTTGTTATAATAGAAATACGTGTTCATGTTGCTGTTATTACTATAAGATTTAATTTTTAAATTGTTTAGTAAATGAATAACGCATTACCAGTTTCACAATTAGTAATTAGCGCGACTATACCTGCTAATCACAGTCATTATGTGGTTGATATAGACAGAAAGTCGTTTGCAAGTAATATCGACCTGTCAATCAATTCAGTCACTGTTAAAATCGACACAACTGCACTGTACAATATTACTGCAACAAATACATTCGTTGCAAGAAAGAATGACGGTAAGACAACGACTGTAGTGTTGAATGCTGGATATTATAACAAAGATAGCTTGCAAACTGCTATGCAGGGATATGTGCGATATACAGACAACGGATACGCATATCCAGCAGGAGATGCTTATGATTTGGATTTAAGTGGTGCAAGTGATTTGCAGAGAATATTTGGATGGAACAGGATTCAACAATATGGTGTAAGTGGTTATCATCCTGTTGATATAAGCAACGGATTAAACTGTGTGAAAGTGTACTGTAATCTGGTCAAGCAAATGATACCGAATTACACGACTACACTGTGTGACTGTTTTATATACAGTGCAACTGGATTGCAGAATATTACATCGCTGTCACACTTGAATATTCCTGTGAATGATGTGATTGATATCGATACAATCCAGTTTGACCTGCGAAACCGGTATGATGAACCTATATCGATTGGCTGCGATGTGTATATTACAATGCGATTGTCTGTAAATTTAAAAGTTTAATTATTTTTTATTACAAAGTAAAATGAACAAAACAATCGTTAAGCACTCTATGCCAATGGACTGTATTCACGTTACAGTTCCTAATAAGTGCGATTTCTACTATTCACCGTCGCATGATCAATACTACAAGGAATGTCAAAATGTGAGAGACAATGTTACACACATTTACTACAAAACAGTTGAACCAGCTGGGTACACAGTCACAACGTATATGAACGAGCTGGAACATGAAGAAGCTGTTAGACAGGATTATGAGAAGTTAACCGCGATTGACGATGACGTAATTGCTGAATATCTCAAGCAGCGACTTGGTACGAAGGTTGAAGTATATGAAAAATAATACAGATAATTTTTTCACTTTGTATGCGTTCTGAAAAATGTCAATGCGTTCCGAGAAAAATGTCAAAACGGTGCTGATAGGTCAATTCGGGTGCCGATAATTTTCAAAATACCAGTTTTTAAAAAATGTTCTTGACATTTTTCGGGTAGAAATGTCAAGCACCTCCAAGAATTATCGACACCGGTGTCGATAAATCGCTGAAAGGGTGTCGATAAATGGTATGGGATCCTGAAACATCGGCACCTGCTTGACATTTCTTAAACCCAGTAAACGGTGCATGAAACTGCTAACACCGCTTTTACCACTGTATACCTACCCAGTACTTTTCTATTAAACTTCATTAAAGTGGTTTATAGAGGTATATTTTTAAAATAAAATGCGTTCGAGTGTCGATAATGCCGATAATTTATAAAGACTTGGAAATTACCAAACATTTTGGAAAAATACAAAAATGTCAGACAAATTCCTATTATTCTTTTTCGATCCTAAATATCGGCATTATCGCCACCGTGGATGGGGTACCAGAATGGGTGTCCAACATTTTTAGTAACTGTCTGCAACACACAAGAAGAAACTTCGTTTCTTCGCCCAAAGTAAAATAATTACACTGCTTATAATTCGCATTCAACTTTGTCTTCCTCTCTAATGCGGTATTTCTCTTCAATCAACTCTTTCGCCTTATACAATCTAATCAATCTCACACCGTTTGAACGAGTTGTAAAATCATTTCCAAGCTGTCTGTTAATTTCGCGGCGAATAGTCCGTACAGACAGATTACTCGGTATGTCACCGTCATAGCAGAGTTTCAGCTTCTCAATAAATTCAGTCGGTGTATAACTCTCGAACAGACGGTTGTAGTAGATTGCTTCTACAAGGAAAGGCATATTAAGAGACTGCATATTGTCCTTCGACACAGTACTGATATTGCGGTGGAAATCATATTCAGGGTCATACCACTCACATGCCTTATGATAGCAGCTTGACAGGAATGCAGGGTCTTTCGACCATTTTGTCATAAACGTCTTAGCCTTCGAATACTTCAGACTCACATTCTGCAGATTATAGAACAGTGCACGTCTATCAGCCGTTTCCCACTCAACCGGTATTCCTTGAGTACTGTTACCAAATAAGAAGAGTGTCGACTTGTTGGTCTTCGTCTCAATATTGCCGTATTTGTGGTTGACAGTCACTGTACTGGTTGTCACGTAGTTCTTCACCGCATTCACAATCGTATTACCACGATCATGACACTCATCAAGCAACACAAGACACTTACCTGCATCCGTATTGAAATTACCAAACAGCCGTTCTGGACTGCTCTTAGCAACTTCACTACTGTCATACCACTTGCCGATAATGTCAAACAGCGTGTCTTTACCAAATCCCTGTATCGACACAATGCAGACCATAATTTCAAGTCGAACGCCTGCACGACATGCAAGTGACCCAATAATTCGTTTCAGCGGTTCAATCGCCTTAAGTTGCTCTTCTTCATGAATCGACTCTCCAAGTGCAAACGTGTTCACAAACTCTTCAAACTCCTTACCAATCTCGGGATTGTATTCACCATCACGAACTGCTGGGTCGATACCCATAAACATGTTGTAGAACAGATTACTGTCTTTATCACGAATCAGCCACTTTCTAGGACGCTCAATATCGTCGAACCGCTGTGCGTGTTGAACAGAGTCAATCAACTGCTTACAGCCAACAATACTAAGATTATACTTGAACTTGTCTGGAGAATATGCAATTACATGTGGTTGACCGTCTTTAGGTGTCTTGCTGATTCGCAGTATATACTCGTTCCTGTTCATATCGTAGACACAATACGTGTTTAAGTACTCAATCTGCCTATCATTCCTGTCTCCTTGTTTGAGCTTCTCGAGTGTTGTCCAGCTGAAATCTTCATCAGGGAATTCAAGCATTTCAGGCATATCAGCGATGTATTCCTCGTATGTGTCGTATTCCGTAGGATCGTACTTCATTGGATCAAAGTTGTTCTGCTCGAAGTCTTTAGACACGAACACGATATTGTTTAGAGGAATATAGAAGTCGAGCGACTGTATATACTGATTGACAGCTTCACACAGTCGATCTGCTGTGTATCCAACCTTCTCAAGTTCAGACTTCTTGACCATACAGCCGTCAAAGCAGTAAATACACGTACTGACGTCAATACCAATATCTTGCAGTTTCTTATACACAGCGCGAATGATATTCACTTCAAGGAATTGCATACACCGTGAAATAGACCCATTATCAACTTCATACTGGTTCGTCTTGTTCGTCTTGCCTGTAGACCGTGTGTCAGCGGCTACAACACAGTCTAAGTGGCTGTTGTGTGTCTTGCCATCTGATTTGAGGTACTTGCCACCTTTAATCACGCAATCGACTGGATACTTAAACTTGCTGAAGTACTTGATGATCGTCTGTCTGGATTGCTGCATCTCGTTGTAGTAATTGAGCACAAACTTGGATGGACAGACACCTCGTGCATTCTCGCTGTACCATGTCTCATAGTTTCCACCAAATCCAATCATCAAGAACAGCTGTTTTGCTTTGTCACGAGACACATGACAGCTGTTCATCACTTCAGCAATACAAGCATCTCGATTATTGATATATTCACCCAAGTACTGTCCATTTGTGATCGCGAACATGAAGTTTGGATACGCATTGACAATGTCCAAGTCAATGTATGTGTCTTTGTACAGAGCAGCACGAATCTCACGCATGAAGTGACAAGCACCACACGAATTGCAATTTGGCACAGATGCATACCGTCTATACAAACCGTATCGATCTCCACCTCCACGTTTGTACAGTATATTGACCTTACCGTCTCTTACATTCCGCAGGTAAGCAAAGTACACAGCTGGATTGATTCCCTGATTAATTGTGTTCCCGCATCTCTCGAATTTATTTTCTTGAATAAGATACGTAATACATCTTCTCAGCAGAGTTTCATCCACTTCTTCAGTGAATGCTTGATTGAGAAGATCGACCTGATTAGTATCAATTTTCGATGGTTGGCTCATGTATCTATTTAGTAATAACAAAAAAATACTTTAAATAGACGTATAAGACAATAATTGTGGTAGACATGAAGGGAGTTTCACTGGATTTCATGACATGACGACATGCCATTTCGTACGGATACTAATTATTGTCTATATTGTCAGAATGTCAACGGGTGTCGATAACAGTGTTGATGATGCCGATATTTTGACCATTTCTAAAACTTTTGGAATTTGTCTGACAAGCGATGCGAAGCATCGCGCGG
>ERZ1034844.724-NODE-724-length-17152-cov-15.178979_pt1 | contig 17152 bp, 12 predicted proteins | sample MGYA00520594_ERZ1034844 | MGnify/ENA primary metagenome ERZ1034844 (study PRJEB33766, sample SAMN09781733) | gut metagenome | biome: gut microbiome | host: Homo sapiens | place: Madagascar | study: EMG produced TPA metagenomics assembly of the PRJNA485056 data... | reverse complement strand
ACTAAGAATACATTCCAAAATTCTCTAATTCTTGAAAAAAATAATCCTTTAATCAAGAACTAAGAATACATTCCAAAATTCTCTAATTCTTGAAAAAAATAATCCTTTAATCATTGACCGCTGCGACTTGCATCACGACGTCCTTTTTGGGACGATCCCCTCGAAGGGTTTCACAATTCTGTATCTTTTCCACTACGTCAAGACCTTCTTCCACCTCACCAAACACCGTATATTGTCCGTCGAGGAATGGAGTTCCGCCTTGTTCGGTATAAGCCTTTACCTGCTCATCGGTAAACTTAGGATATCCTTGCTCTTTGCAGCGGCTACGAGTCTCGTCGGCCAACTGGTCTTGCAGTTTCATAAGTCCTTCACGATCACGGCTACGTCTGAGATTCATGATTTCCTCATGATGGTCGCGTGCCAGCTGATTAAAGATTTCCTGTTCTGCCTGCATCGCCATTTGTTTCTCCATCTGTCGGAGTTCATTCTGCTTATAAGCTTTCCCCCATACTATATAGAACTGGCTTCCACTACTCTCGCGCTGAGGATTCACTTCATCACCCAAACGAGCCGCACTCAGAGCACCACGCTTATGGAAGAAGCGAGGACAGTCTATCTCGGCAGGAATCGTATAATCTGGTCCACCCGTTCCTAACATCTTACCTTTAGGTGCATTTTTGCTTTCAGGGTCACCACCTTGTATCATAAAGTCTTTGATGACGCGATGGAAGAGCGTACCATCAAAGTATCCTTCCTTAGCCAATTTCAAAAAGTTGTCACGATGAAGTGGTGTTTCATCGTAAAGACGCACCTTGATGTCGCCTTCTGTTGTCTTAATCAATACTTTTGCCATATCTTGATTTATTTATAATATTCCTCCCACTGCTTCATCGCCTCTTTCCAATCGGTCTGCTCACCATCGGCAATGGCCTGCTGCTGGCGCTCAGCCTCATCACGTGCTTTATCACGAGCACGCTTGGCCTTCATCGCCTCTATCGTGGCATCATCGAGTATCTGAATGGCTCCACGACTGATGGCATCTTGCAATTCTTGTTCGCCAAAGGCCTTGCCTGGCTCATTAAAGTCAGAGATATTAAATTCATAGTCTACACGTAAGTCGTGACGTATCTGTTTCTGTTGCAGACGATTGCCCGCATTCTTGAGTCGCAGCAGTTTGCCTATCTGGGTGATTTCTGCCTGAGAGTATTTATTTCTTCCCATGTTTTTATTTTTTAGGTTGCAAAGATACAACTTTTTCAGTTGCACTCCAAATTTTCGACCTCAAAACCATCAAGCCTTCGCTAACCATGCACGCTTTTTCACGTTCTCCCTTGTACCTTGTTTCAAGAATCTTTCTGCTAAGAGTTTACATATCTTATTGCACAGCCAGAATCGTTACATCTCGGTCATGATGTTTTTCCGAAACTGATGCCAAGTCTATTCCAGCAATCATTTAACCTATCGAAAACGGAAACTTATGCACAACTATTCCACCCAAAAGGAAACTACTAACGAGAGAACAACGAAAAATATCAATATGAAACATTAATACACCTATTTACTTTCACTTTGTATACTAAATACACTAAAATAGCTTCCTATTGAAAGAAGATTAATATTTTTACATCAAAAAGCAAGCAAACAACGTTGAATAACTATCAAAATGTCGTAATTTTGCAGTCGTAAACGTACACAATGCTACATTTACGTAAAACAAACAGAACAATTAGTTATAAATCTATAATAATAGGAGAGATTAGTTATGAAAAAGATTGAAGCAATCATCCGTAAGACCAAGTTCGAGGATGTGAAGGAAGCATTACTTGCAGCCGACATCGAGTGGTTCTCTTACTACGATGTGCGTGGCGAAGGCAAGATGCGACAGGCCCGCATCTATCGTGGCGTGATGTACGACACAAGCAGTATCGAGCGCGTACTGCTGAATGTAGTTGTACGCGACAAGAACGTAGAGAAAACTATCAATGCCATCCAAGAGGCTGCCCGCACAGGCGAGATTGGTGATGGTCGCATCTTTGTCATCCCTGTAGAGGATACCATCCGTATTCGTACAGGCGAGCGAGGCGACATCGCCCTCTATAATGCCGAACAGGAGAAATAGTTGTTAGTGACTTGTTAGTGATTATTGGGAAGAGTTACCTCATCACAGTTATGACTAACATTGAATGTTTTCTTAAAATTTTATGAATCTTGTGTAGTGTGGGCACATACCAAATTTAATATTAAAACACTACACGCTAAATAGTAAAAAGATATGAGTGTACAGGATTTAGGAATTTCATTAGATACCGTGTGGATGCTGTTGGCAGCCATGTTGGTCTTTTTCATGCAGCCGGGCTTTGCCCTCTGCGAGGCGGGCTTTACCCGTAGTAAAAACACCGCAAACATCTTGTTCAAGAACTTCGTCGACTTCATGGTCGGTTCGGTGCTCTTCTGGTTCGTAGGTTTCGGATTTATGTTTGGCAGCGACGGAGCTGGCTTTATCGGAATGCCTAACTTTGGCGACCTCACCTTCTATAAAGGCGACTTACCAGTAGAGGGCTTCCTGATGTTCGAGACCGTATTCTGCGCCACCAGCGCCACCATCGTGTCTGGAGCTATGGCAGAACGTACCAAGTTCTCCATGTACTGCATTTATTCATTCTTCATCTCATTGATTATCTACCCTGTAGAGGGTCACTGGACATGGGGTGGCGGCTGGCTTTGCAACGCAGACGCAGGCTCATTCATGATGAACACCTTTGGTGCTGCTTTCCACGACTTCGCAGGTTCTGCCATTGTTCACAGCGTAGGTGGCGTATTGGCATTGGTGGGTGCTATCTGCCTTGGTCCTCGTCTTGGCAAGTATCGCAACGGCAAGAGCACAGCTATCCCTGGTCACAACCTCATGGCAGCAGCTCTCGGTGTATTTATCCTCTGGTTCGGATGGTTCGGCTTCAACCCTGGTTCTCAGCTTGCCGCTTCTGGCGAAGTAAACCGTGTAGCTATCAGCCACGTATTCCTGACAACCAACTTAGCAGCCGTTTGTGGTGGTCTTGGCACCATGTTCACCTCTTGGATCAAGTATGGCAAGCCTTCTTTCTCATTGACTCTAAACGGTATCTTGGCTGGTTTGGTAGCCATCACAGCAGGTTGCGACTTGGTTAGTCCATTGGGTGCTGCCATCATCGGTCTCTTGGCAGGTATCATCTTGGTATTCTCTATCGAGTTTATCGATACCAAGCTCCATATTGACGACCCTGTAGGTGCAAGTTCAGTACATGGTGTATGCGGTATCTTTGGTACCTTGATGACCGGTCTTTTCGCCCTCGACGGTGGTGCCTTCTATGGTGACGGTTTCGGATTCTTCGGCGCACAGTGCTTCGGCATCATTTGTATCGACCTTTGGGCTGCTGTTGCAGGTATCATCCTCTTCTGGAGCATCAAGAAGATTGCTGGTCTGCGTGTAGACAAGCGAATCGAGGAAGAAGGTCTCGACATCTACGAGCACGGCGAGAGCTGCTACAACTAATCTGTGGCAACTGGCGTAAACGAGAAAAAATAAAGATTGGGCAGCTGCTGCGATTCTGAAAGGATGGGCAGCTGCTACAATCTAAAGTAAACCGAGTATTAACACATTAAAGTAAATGAGTATGAAAAGTTTGAAGAAGATTGGATTGTTGGCACTCGCATTGACGGTATGCGCCACGGGTGCACAGGCACAGGATAAGATTGAGGCCAATGTTTCGGCCGATGTAGTAAGTCAGTACATCTGGCGTGGTCAGGACTTAGGCAACGTGTCATTGCAGCCTACACTCGGTCTGAGTTGGAAAGGTTTGTCTCTCTCTGCATGGGGAAGCGTAGGTCTCTCCAAATGGGACGACACCAAGGAGTTCGACCTTACCTTGGCTTACCAGACTGGTGGATTCCACGCTGGTGTAACAGACTATTGGTTTAATACTGGCGACGGCCGTTACTTCCTCTACGATGCCCACAAGACAGCTCATGTGTTTGAGGCTAACGTAGGTTACGACTTCGGCCCTGTGGCACTCAACTGGTTCACCAACTTTGCCGGTGCAGATGGAGAAAACAACAGTGGAGACCGTGCTTATTCTTCCTATGTAGAAGCCACTGTGCCATTCCGCCTTGGCGGTCTTGACTGGCAGGGTACAGTAGGCGCTGTGCCTTACGCAACATCCATCTATGCCGACGCATCAGGATTTGCCGTTACCAATGTGGCGGTAAAAGCCACCAAGGATCTGAAGATTACCGACAGCTTCTCGGTCCCTGTCTTTGCCCAGGTAGCAGCCAACCCAAGCACACAGAAGGCATACTTTGTTGTAGGTTTCACCCTGCAGCCATAATGAAAAACGCATATTGGGTTTTTAAGTTATTTCTTGATTAAATCACAAGGTCTTCACACCTTTGAAGGCAATGGCAAAGATGCCGATAGTTCCCCCGAACTGTCGGCATCTGTACGCATAGAAAAAAAATAAAAATAATTACGATAGTGTTAAAACAATATCAATCGCATAAAATAATCACAAGAAGCCACACTATATTCGAGAAAAAAACATAACTTTGCACCACATTTCTATGGATAACAGAATGTTTCAGTAATAATATAGAAAAAAATAGAATAATCACAAAAACAATAGTAATTGTATGAAAAAGAAAAATTATGAGCAACCATGCATTCGCGCGATTACAGCAGAATCAACACCCATCCTCGCTGGCAGCGAAGGATTGCAGGGAAAGACAAGCGACAGCGGGCAGGACACTCCAAACATCACTTATGGTGGCGACGCCGACAATAAAACTCAAGAAAATCCAGATCACTACGAAGTTTGGTAATAAAGTTAAACAAAGATGGTATCGAAAAATGAAAACAATAACATTATATAATAAAAGAAACTGGAAGAGTCTTCTTACTCTTCTGACGCTCATCGTGCTTATTCCTGCCACCATGAACGCAGCCGACACGTGGGAATACAACAAGACCTCATTCTCGGGCGGCATAGGAACCAAAGAGAATCCTTATCTCATCAGTACAGCACAGGACTTGGCAAGTCTGACATATCAGACAAGTTATTCCATACTATCCTACAAAAATTTTAATAACGTATATTTCAAACAGACCGCCGACATCATACTGAACGACGATGTGCTGAAAAGCGTATCAATCGATGCTTATGGCAGGGCTGTATTCAACGAAACAAGCCTCAACAAATTGAAAGACTGGTTTCCTATAGGAATATACGGAAGAAACACTTCGGGTTACGAATCATGCTATTGGTTCATGGGGCATTACGATGGCGCCGGACACTCCATCAGCGGTATTTACAGCTATCGAGGAGATCATAGCAACACCTACAACGACGGAAACGGTTACGACAACTATCTCGGCCTCTTTGGTGCCGTTCAGAACGGAAGCATCAAGAACCTCACACTGAAGGACTGCCTGATTAGAGTACGCGACGATAATGCAAGTTCTAACGAGTGGAGATATATCGGAATATTAGTGGGAAAGGCAGAAAACACAGTCATCAGCAACTGCCACGTGGAGAATGCAGTCATCTGCTCGGAAAACCTCGCCAAGCCGACAGAGGTTAGTGTGGGCGGCATAGTGGGCTATTGCAACATCACCGACTACACGGGTGATTACGAACTGAAAGACTGCACATTCAATGGAAAGATCAACATCTGGAACGCAACCACATCTTGCTCGCCAAGTTTAGGCGGAATATGCGGAACCATCAATGCTTCCGACAATTATCTCAACATCCACAGCAACCCCAAGATATCTGGCTGTCAGGCACGTGGTGTGATAGCTTACAATTATGGCAACAACACCAATCCCGCTGAGTATATCGTCTACGCAGGCGGCATCTTAGGAAAATTCAATCGTCCATCTAACAACGCAGATCAATATGCCAGCATCTATCGATGCACCAACTTCATCAACACCGATGTCATTTCCACCAAAAGCAATGTATACGCTGGTGGACTTTCAGGCTATTTGGCAAGTTGCGAGCAAAGTGCCAACTTCGGAAACCTCACCGTCAACAAGACCGGCGGAACAGTAAGCAACGTCTATGCCGGCGGCATTGGATCGTTTACCCAGATAGACAACTGCGTGAACTATGGCACGCTCACCTTAGGATTCGGCAGCAGCGAATATCCAACTACGGTAACAGGAAATGCATATCTTGGCACCCTGGCAGTATGCGGCTTAGGCACCGCAGCCTCATCAGACAATCCCTGCAACATCGTCAACAGCGCCAACTGCTCAAGTATCGTGAACACTGGGGTTAGCGGCAACTGCCAAACCGATGGCGTCTGCGTGTTCAGCAATGCCAACGCATCAGGGACCAACAACAATGTGTACAACTGCAGTTCCACCAACACAACTTATCACAGAAACATAATCTGGAACGCTAAGGACGATTATCAGAAATACGCCAACCTCTCAATCCTCAACGACAACGCAAAAGCCAACGGAACCAAGGAAAACATCTGGGGACAACTCGATGCTCCTCAGTCCACCTTCTACAAGTACATCATGCCCGTTGCTCCAAGCGCTGTACCCGCAGTCAAACTGGACGAGAACGACGACAACCTGACATCGCTGATAACCAACAACACCTACGATGCAGAGCAGCAAAACAAGGTAAGCGTGACATGGGTTCGCAATCTGAAAGAAGGCTATTGGAACACCATCTGTCTTCCTTTCACGATGACAGCCGAGCAACTGAAAGCCACTTTTGGTGACAAAGTGAAAGTGGAAAGCTTAAAGGATGCTTCTGTAGATGCAAGCGGAAAGGTAACGATCAACTTCGCCTCGGCCACCGAAATAGAAGCTGGCAAGCCTTACCTCATCAAGCCAGCCAACATCAGCACAGATCAGGACACCTACGTGTTGGGCACTTACGCCCTAAGTTCCAGTCTGGCTTTTTTAGAGAGCGATCTCACTGACGGCGGCAAAGTAAGCATGATAGGAAGTTATGGAAAATTCACGCTGAAGGGTAACGGCGAAGCAGAACAATACTTCCTGCAGGGCGACAAGTTCTACCACATCGTTGCCAGCAACCCAATCTCAGCAAAAGGCTTCAGATGCTATTTCAGCATACAGTATCCAGGCACCGAAACTCTCACCCTCGCCAAGATACAGCATGCCGACGGTACGCCAACAAGCATCCAGCTCGTGGAAGCAGGAACTGCTGCCGACGGCACTAAGATATACGACCTGCAAGGCATTGAGCACACAAAACTGGAGAAAGGCATTTACGTGGCAGGCGGAAAGAAGTTTATAGTGAAATAATGCAAGTTTTTTTCATGAAACAACAAATGACTTATAAAATAAGCAGCAAAGAAAATCTACCTAATTTATGCTTTTAGTTTAGCAGAAGTGCCGACAGCTCGTGAGAACTGTCGGCACATTTTTTACGTTTCTTACAGAAGGCTCTTAATAATTCAACTTTCACAAATGAAGAAGTTAAAAAAGAGGGAGTAAAGTCAGAGCCCTATACTTTATGGCTAAGTATCCACTTCTATAACTTCAATAAATCAAACTGATAATCTATATTTTTTCTCTTAATTTTGAAACAAACTTTCAAATTGTAATATACAAACAACAGAACGCTTACAATATGAAAGCAAGACAACAATAATAGCTTCAAGATTAAAACAAAGCATACAAAACTAACACAAATTGCAAGCAAACCTTTCTTAAATATATCAAATTGCAGTAATTTTGCACCCAACACTTAGCAAAGTGTTACAAACAACCGTAAAAGAAAGGAAAAGCAATTATGTGTGGTATCGTATCTATCTTCAACATTCAGGAGCAAACTCCCGAACAGCGACAGCAAGCACTACGTATGAGTCAGAAAATCCGCCATCGCGGACCAGACTGGAGCGGCATCTACTGTGGTGGTTCCGCCATCTTGGCACATGAGCGTCTAAGCATCGTAGATCCAGAGAGTGGTCGCCAGCCACTCTTCTCTCCCGACAAGAAGCAAGTACTCGCTGTCAATGGTGAAATATACAATCACCAGAACATCCGCTCACGTTTTGCTGGTCATTACCAGTACCAGACAGGCAGCGACTGCGAGGTTATCCTATCGCTCTATCGCGAAATGCGCGCCGACACCGACTTCGCCACACTGATCTATCAAGGCGAGGATGCTGTACATGCCCGCATCTGCCAAATGCTTGAAGAATTGAACGGCATTTTTGCTTTCGCTCTCTACGATGCAGAGCACGATGAGTTTTTGATAGCACGCGACCCCATTGGCGTAATACCACTCTATATAGGCTACGACAACGACGGCAAGGTAATGGTGGCTTCGGAACTCAAGGCACTCGAAGGACAGTGCGACCACTACGAGCCTTTCCTCCCTGGACATTACTACTACAGTAAGACTCCAGGCATGAAGCGCTACTACAAACGCAACTGGTTTGAATATGCCGCCATGCAGAAGAAATACCATATCGACGACAACAAGAAGGCTTCCGAACAATTGGCAGAGGCTACACTACAGGAGCAGACGGCAGTCGACCAGATACATGATGCTCTTGAGGCTTCGGTAAAACGCCAGTTGATGAGCGATGTACCCTACGGAGTGCTGCTCAGCGGTGGTCTCGACTCATCGGTCATCTCTGCCATAGCCGAAAAATACTCTGCCACACGTGTAGAGAATGGTGGCGAGACCCAAGCCTATTGGCCACGACTTCACTCCTTCGCCGTAGGACTAAAGGGAGCTCCCGACTTGGCTAAAGCCAGACTGGTGGCAGAACACATCGGAACCGTTCATCACGAAATCAACTACACCATCCAAGAAGGATTGGACGCCATCCGCGATGTCATCTACTTTATAGAGACTTACGACGTCACCACCGTAAGAGCCTCCACCCCTATGTACCTGCTGGCACGTGTCATTCGCAGCATGGGCATCAAGATGGTGCTTTCGGGCGAAGGAGCCGACGAGGTTTTCGGTGGTTACCTCTACTTCCACAAGGCCCCCGATGCCAAGGCGTTCCACGAAGAAACCGTCCGCAAGCTCGGCAAACTCTATCTCTACGACTGTCTGCGAGCCAACAAGAGTTTGGCAGCATGGGGTATCGAGGGCCGTGTACCCTTCCTCGACAAGGAGTTCCTCGACGTGGCAATGGGCATGAACCCCATACTAAAGATGTGTCCTGACAAGACCATCGAGAAGAAAGTGGTGCGTGAGGCCTTTGCCGATTTGCTTCCAGAAGAAGTGGCATGGCGCCAGAAAGAACAGTTCTCAGATGGTGTAGGCTATTCATGGATAGATACTCTGAAACAGATTACCGCATCAGCTGTAAGCGATGAGCAGATGGCACATGCCGCTGAGCGTTTCCCCATCAACCCCCCACAGAACAAGGAGGAATATTACTATCGCTCCATCTTTGCCGAACATTTCCCCAGTGACAGCGCTGCACGCAGCGTGCCCAGCGTGCCCAGCGTGGCTTGCTCTACAGCAGAGGCACTGGCATGGGATGCCTCATTCAAAAATAAGAATGACCCCAGCGGTAGAGCTGTAGCTGGAGTACATGAACAGGCATATAAATAAGTGAAGAGTGAAAAGTGAAGAATCATTAAGTAACAGAACTTTCGCATGTGGGGAAGTTAGAGGGAAGTTAAGGGACAAATTTCCTACGTTTTACACAAGATAACTATTGCCTCTTAACTTCCCGAACGACCGCAGGGAGTGTTAACTTCTATAACCTCTATCAATTTTCCCTCACTTATGAAATAAGTAATAAAAATAGTTAGAAATAACCGATAAATATAAAAACGAACAAGAAATGGAAAAAGGATTGTACAGTTCAACCTATGAGCACGATGCGTGTGGCGTAGGAATGGTGGTTAACATCCACGGCAACAAGAGCCATGAGCTGGTAGACAATGCCCTAAAGGTACTCGAGAACATGCGCCATCGTGGTGCTGAAGGTGCCGATAACAAGACGGGCGATGGTGCCGGCATCATGCTCCAGATTCCGCACGAGTTTATTCTTCTTCAGGGTATTCCTGTGCCCGAGAAAGGCAAATATGGCACAGGTCTCATCTTCCTACCTAAAGACGAAAAGAAACAGCAGGACATCCTCTCCATCATGATCGAGGAGATAGAGCGCGAGGGACTTCAGCTCATGCATCTACGCAACGTGCCTACCAACCCCGAATGTCTGGGCGAGGCTGCTTTGAGCAATGAGCCTGCCATCAAACAAGTATTCATCACAGGTGTTACCGACGACAAGGTGCCTGTCTTCGAACGCATCCTCTACCTCGTTCGCAAGCGCATCGAAAAGCGCATCAGCGACCCCGACTTCTACATCTGTTCGTTGTCTAATTCGAACATCGTATACAAGGGCATGCTGAGTAGCTTGCAGCTACGCCAGTATTACCCCGACCTCACCAACAACTACTTTACCAGCGGTCTGGCACTCGTCCACTCACGTTTCTCTACTAACACCTTCCCAACCTGGAGTTTGGCACAGCCTTTCCGTCTGCTCTGTCACAATGGTGAGATCAACACCATCCGCGGAAACAGAGGTTGGATGAAGGCACGTGAGAGTGTACTCAGCAGCGAGGCTTTGGGCGACATTCGCGACATCTCACCCATCGTACAGCCTGGCATGAGTGATTCAGCCAGTCTCGACAATGTGTTTGAGTTCTTTGTGATGAGCGGTCTGTCACTGCCTCACGCCATGGCGGTCATGGTGCCAGAGAGTTTCAATGACAAGAACCCCATCTCTGAAGACCTCAAGGCTTTCTACGAATATCACTCCATCTTGATGGAACCATGGGACGGACCTGCTGCCCTACTCTTCAGCGACGGACGCTATGCTGGTGGTATGCTCGACCGTAACGGTCTTCGCCCAGCCCGCTACACCATCACCAAGAACGACATGATGGTAGTGGCTTCCGAGGTAGGCGTGATGGACTTCGACCCATCTGAGGTGGCAGAGAAAGGTCGTCTGCAGCCTGGTAAGATTCTGCTCATCGATACCCAGGAAGGTAAGATATACTATGATGGCGAAATCAAGGAGCGCCTGGCAGCCCAGCATCCTTATCGTCAGTGGCTCAACACCAACCGCATCGAGTTGGAGAAGCTCCGCAGCGGACGTAAAGTGGAAAACGCAGTGGAAGATCTCACCCGCAAGGAGTTGGAGTTCGGCTTCGGCGAAGAAGACATCGACGGAACCATTATCCCTATGGCTACCAAGGGCCAAGAGCCTACAGCATCCATGGGTAATGACACTCCACTTGCCGTACTTTCCGACCAGCCACAGATTTTCTTTAACTACTTCCGTCAGCAGTTTGCACAGGTTACCAACCCTGCCATCGACTCCATCCGTGAGAACCTTGTGATGAGTCTCACCGAGTACATAGGCCGCGTAGGTTCTGGCATTCTGAACCCCGATGAGAGCAATTGCAAGATGGTGCGTCTGCCACATCCTATCCTGACCAACACCCAGTTGGATATCCTTCAGAATATCCGCTACAAGGGCTTCAATACCGTGAAGCTCCACATGCTCTTCGAGACCGCCAAAGGCGAAGAAGGACTGCACGAAGCTCTGGACGAACTCTGCAAGGAGGCTGCCAAGAGTGTAGACGACGGATACAACTATATTATTCTCTCCGACCGTGGCGTGGATGAAACCCATGCAGCCATCCCATCCTTGTTGGCTGTCAGTGCCGTACACCATTATCTGATTGATGCCGGCAAACGTGTGCAGACCGCTCTTATCGTAGAGAGTGGCGAGATACGCGAGGTGATGCATGCAGCACTCTTGTTGGGTTACGGTGCATCAGCCCTCTGTCCATATCTGACATACGCCATCCTTGACGACCTGGTAAAGAAGGGAAAGATTCAAGAAGACTACCATACAGCCGAGCAGAACTACATCAAGGCTGTGAAGAAGGGCTTGTTCAAGATTATGGCTAAGATGGGTATCTCAACCATCCGTAGCTATCGCGGTGCCAAGATTTTCGAGAGCATCGGTCTGAGTGAGAGTCTGCTAAAGAACTATTTCGGCACAGAGGTAAGCACCATCGGCGGCATAGGTCTCGAAACGATAGCCCGCGACGCCATCCATCTGCACGACAAGGCCTTCGCCACCAAGAAACTCGACTTCCTGCCCAGTATGGGACAGTTCCACTATCGTAAGGACGGCATCAAGCATGCCTGGAACCCAGAGACCATCGCCACGTTGCAGCTTGCCACCCGCAAGGGCGACTATCAACTGTTTAAGAAATACACCCAACTTGTCGACAACAAACAAGAACCCATCTTCATCCGCGACTTCTTCGCTTTCCGCAAGAACCCTATCTCTATCGACAAGGTAGAACCTATCGAGGAAATCGTGAAGCACTTCGTTACAGGTGCGATGAGTTTCGGTGCCCTCTCCAAGGAGGCTCACGAAGCGATGGCACTTGCCATGAACGCCCTCGGAGCACGTAGCAATACGGGTGAGGGAGGTGAAGATAACGAGCGATTCCATTCTACTCAGGATGGCATCAGCCTTTCAAGCAAGACCAAACAGGTGGCTTCGGGCCGTTTCGGTGTAACAACCGAATACCTCGTCAATGCCGAGGAGATACAAATCAAGGTGGCACAGGGCGCTAAGCCTGGTGAAGGCGGACAGTTGCCAGGCTTCAAAGTCAACGAGGTCATTGCCAAGACCCGTCACTCCATCCCTGGCATCAGCCTCATCTCGCCTCCACCTCATCACGACATCTATAGTATAGAAGACTTGGCACAGCTCATCTTCGACCTGAAGAATGTGAACCCACGCGCTGCCATCTCTGTGAAACTCGTTGCCGAGAGCGGTGTGGGTACCATCGCTGCCGGTGTGGCAAAAGCAAAAGCCGACCTCATCGTCATCTCTGGTGCCGAGGGCGGTACAGGTGCCAGTCCTGCATCCAGCATGCGCTTTGCAGGTATATCACCCGAGATTGGCCTTTCTGAAACCCAGCAGACCTTGGTGAAGAATGGTCTTCGCGGACAGGTTCGTCTACAGGTAGATGGTCAGCTGAAGAGCGGACGCGACATCATCCTCATGGCATTGCTCGGTGCAGAAGAGTTCAGCTTCGGTACTGCTGCCCTCATCGTCTTGGGCTGTGTCATGATGCGCAAGTGTAACCTCAATACCTGTCCGATGGGTGTTGCCACACAAGATCCTAAGCTCCGCGCTCACTTCCGTGGCAGCTACAAATACCTCATCAACTACTTCCGCTTCCTTGCCGAAGAAGTACGCGAATACTTGGCAGAGATGGGCTACACCTCACTCAACGACATCATTGGTCATACAGAACTTATTGTTCGCAAAACCGATGAGGAAGTGGTTCCTACAGAGGGTGACGACGCCGTAGACAGTGCTACAGCACAGTTTATCAAGCAGAAAGCCGACCTTCTCGACTTTTCTCGCCTGCTGCATCGTGAGGCAGGCCACGGCTCACTCTATCACACCACCGAACAGATACACGATCTTGCCAATGTGCTCGACCAACAGCTCGTTCGTGGTGCACAGAACGCCATAGAGAAGCAAGAAGAGGTCAACCTCGACTTTGCCATCAAGAACACCGATCGTGCTGCCGGAGCCATGCTCAGTGGTGCCATCGCTGCCAAATATGGCGAAGCAGGTCTGCCCGACAAGACCGTGAATGTCAAGTTTAAAGGTTCTGCAGGACAGAGTTTCGGAGCCTTCCTTGTCAAGGGTGTTGACTTCAAGTTGGAAGGCGAAACCAACGACTATTTCGCCAAGGGACTATCGGGAGGTCGTATTTCCATCCTGCCTCCTATCCGCAGCAATTTCTCTGCCGAAGACAACATCATCGCAGGAAATACCGGACTCTATGGTGCCACATCAGGCGAGTTGTATATCAATGGTAAGGTAGGCGAACGCTTCGGAGTACGCAACTCTGGTGCCATTGCTGTCATCGAGGGTGCTGGCGACCACTGCTGCGAGTACATGACAGGCGGACGCGTGGTAGTGCTCGGTGAGACAGGTCGTAACTTTGCCGCTGGTATGAGTGGTGGTGTAGCCTATGTATGGGACAAGAACCACAACTTCGACTACTTCTGCAACATGGACATGGTGGAAATCAATCTCGTCGAGGACAGCACATACCGCAAGGAACTGCACGAGCTCATCCGCCAGCACTATCTCTATACCGGCAGTAAACTCGCCCGCACCATGCTCGACGACTGGAACCACTACGTAGAGGATTTCATCCAGGTAGTGCCAATCGAGTATAAGCGAGTTCTCCAGGAGGAGCAGGTAAAGAAGTTGCAGCAGAAGATTGCGGATATGCAGCGAGACTATTAATAAAGTGAAGAACGAAGAGTGAAGAGTGAAGAGTGAAGAATTCAAATGCTTTGCTCCTTATCTCTTCGCTTCACGTCATAAAATTAATAAATTAGAGGAAAAGGACAAGGTAGCATTAGGAAGAATATTGTAAATGGATGCGATGGAGAGATATGCACATGAATTCTTCACTCTTCGTTCTTCACTCTTCACTTAATTTTTCAAGATGGGAAATCCAAAAGCATTTTTGACTATACCTCGCAAGGAAGCAGGTTATAGACCAATACACGATAGAATCCTCGACTTTAGCGAGGTGGAACAAACATTAAATAGCAATGACCGCCGACAGCAGGCATCGCGTTGCATGGATTGCGGTGTGCCCTTCTGTCACTGGGCTTGTCCATTGGGAAACAAGGCTCCAGAGTGGAATGATGCCCTCTACAAGGGAGACTGGGAACTGGCTTACCGTCTACTCAATTCCACCAACGACTTTCCTGAGTTTACAGGTCGCATATGCCCTGCTCTATGCGAGAAAGCCTGTATCCTCAACCTCATGGACCACGAGCCTACAACCAACCGTGAAGACGAGTGCGCCATCGTTGAGCACGCATTCTCTGAAGACTATGTTCATGTAGAAATACCCGAGCGTAACGGCAAGACCGTTGCCGTTATCGGTGCTGGACCTGCCGGACTTGTTGCAGCCAATCAGCTCAACCATAAAGGTTATAAGGTGACCGTATTCGAGGCACGCGAGAATGCTGGTGGCTTGTTACGTTACGGCATCCCTAACTTCAAGCTTAACAAGAGTATCATCGACCGCCGTCTGCGCCTCCTCGAAGAGGAAGGCATCGAATTTAAGTACAACCAGCAGATAGATGTTAATAAGCTGCCAGAAGGCTTCGACGCTTACGTGGTATCTACAGGTACTCCTACAGCTCGTGACCTGAAGATTCCTGGAAGAGACTTGAAGGGAGTATATTTCGCCCTCGAACTGCTCTCTCAGCAGAACCGCATCTTGGCAGGGATGGAGTTCAGTAAAGACGAACTCGTCAATTGTAAGGGTAAGGATGTGCTTGTCATCGGTGGTGGCGATACCGGAAGCGACTGTATAGGAACAGCCCATCGCCAGGGCTGCAAGAGTGTGACACAGATAGAAATCATGCCAAAGCCTGTAGAAGGACCAGAAGATCCCAAGAATCCTTGGCCAAACTGGCCACGAACCCTCAAGACAACCTCAAGTCATGAGGAAGGTTGTACCCGTCGCTGGAATATTAATTCGCTCGAGTTCTTGGGCAAGAACGGCAGACTGACAGGCGTCAAAGTACAGCAGATAGACTGGAAGCCGAATCCCGAAGGAGGTCGTCCGCTGATGGTAGAAGCAGGCAAACCTGAGATTATCAAGGCTGAAGCTGTGTTCCTTGCCATGGGATTCCTAAAACCACAGCAGCCTGAGTTTGCCGACAATGTATTCGTGGCAGGCGATGCTGCCAATGGTGCAAGCCTTGTCGTAAGAGCCATGGCAAGTGGTCGAAAGATTGCAGCCCAAGTAGATCAATTTCTGAACAAATAATATCGGTTATTTTTAACTATAAGTAGCGGGGAGACGGACCTTGAGATGAGGTTTGCCTCCCCTTTTTTAGCTTTTATCATTTCGGAATTTTCGAATCGAAGGTAAAAAAAAGCAAATAATCGCCATCAGCATCAATCTCTACCTCATCACCCAGAGCCTCATTGAGTCCGCCTTGCCACCACTCTTTATAAGGATAAGGCTGCCATTTAAAACCTTTGCCCGACAAATGCGAACAGCCAAAATTAAAGATACTCACTTGTTGCCGAGCAAAACTCTCGAAACGCTGATGCCCCGAAGCTGGCACAAAATATCCGTTGTCGGTTATCATCGTCACATCGAGTCCGAAGACTTTCATGTATCGCATCATCAGCGAGATGTTGCAGAGCGTATGATCTTCTCTTTTACCCGTACAACCCACGAAGGCGATGCGTCGAAATCCTTTATCCATGCAAAAACGTGTTGCTTTAGTCTGGTCATTGTCGTCCTGTTCGTCCACCTGATGCAGTATGTCTGCATAGCGTCTCTTGAAATCACCGGGTAACGAGTCGCCATCACCAACAATAGCATCGGGAGTTCCTCCGTGCAAGATATGGTGCATGCCAGCCCCATCACAACACACCAGATACTGTGCTCTGCTCAAAATAGAGAGCGGAACAGGGTGTGAGGGATAATCTCCATCACAGAGCACCACTGCATCAAAGGTGGATGCCGAACTGATACGAGGGCACATTTTATCTTTCTTTATCTGTGTCATTCTTGTTTTCTTCTTTTTATAACATCTTTCTGCGTTCGCTCAACGAGCAGAAGTAAGTACAAAAGTACTACAATTCATGTACAATCTCCATCTCACGCTCGTTAAAGAGTGTTATGAATAAGTGTTTTTCTAATGTGGTAAACTGAGTAGTTACAACTTTCATATATGCCCTACACGTTATCATAAACAAATACTGGAGCAAATTAGTTTTCCAACAATGATTTTCTCCTTAAAGCCTCCAAATAGAAGTAGTCTGCATAGTTGATTGGCACATCAACCTCGCTATTAGCAGGTTTATGACCAGTAGAATGAAGCAAAAGAAATCCCTGGTTGCTTCCAACAGGTGCCTGATAATGATCAATTAGCGAGTTGACAATTTTATCCGCATATGCTATGTATTGCTTACCAAGTTCGACATCCACGTATGCTTGCAATTCTTACCCCAATTCGGGATAAAATAGCGATTAGTTGCATGTGAAGACAGATACGCGAGT
>ERZ1034844.718-NODE-718-length-17247-cov-6.227199_pt1 | contig 17247 bp, 16 predicted proteins | sample MGYA00520594_ERZ1034844 | MGnify/ENA primary metagenome ERZ1034844 (study PRJEB33766, sample SAMN09781733) | gut metagenome | biome: gut microbiome | host: Homo sapiens | place: Madagascar | study: EMG produced TPA metagenomics assembly of the PRJNA485056 data set... | reverse complement strand
ACCCCAAAAGATACTTTGTACTTTTGGGGATAAGGAACAAACAAGCAAAAGACACACAAACAAATAAAATGCGTTTGTTTGGTCAAAAGCGCAGTTTGTGACGCGCGGTGGGCGTTCGCACTTGAAATGCATATTTTAATTTATTTGAAAACTTTGATATCGGGTTTTGATGAATAGACGTTCCATTGCGGTTTGCCGTCGACGTTGGGATTTTGCGATTTGGCAAAAGCGGAAAATCTGTCAACCATTTCGTCGGACAAATCGTAATCGGCTTGCGTAAAAGGTCGCAAAGAATCCCCGAGCGAGCCGAGCGCATACCAAAGATCGCAGGAATGGAATGAGGCGTTATCGGGTGGCAACAGCCGCGTGAGCGAAAAAACGTAACACGGCGTATTTTTTCTTTTTTGTTTTCTTGCAAACATTCTTGCCATATGATTGAGCACGGGCGGTAACAAGTCCTTTTTGACTGTTCCGAAGATTATCGGGACGTCTGTGTCGTACTTTGCGTTTTTGACCAATTCGTTGTCGATCACGGGCTTTGTACAAAGTGCTTTCCCGAGCGTATGTTTTGTTTTCCACGCCGTCCAGACCTGCTCTACGGGCAGTGTTTTGAACTCGTCAAAAGAGTTTGCTCCGCTTGCTTTCACGAGTTTTTTCCAATATCGCGCGTTCGGCTTTGACAACGGAAGTATCGCCGTGCGTTTTCCGCCGCCGGACAACATAATTGCGCCCTTGACTTTGCCTTTGAGATAGTCCGAGCAAATCAACGTTTGTATGCTCATCGCGCCTGCGCTTTGCCCCATAAGAGTAATGTTGTCGGGATCGCCGCCGAAAGCACTGACGTTGTGTCTGATCCACTCGATCGCGGTGTATTGATCGTACAATCCGAGATTGCCTTTGCAATGTTCCTTATCGGCAAAAAAGCCGAACACGTTGAGGCGATAATTTATCGCAATGAAAATCACGCCACGCTTCGTGTACGCCGAGCCGTTGAACTGCATTTCGTTTATGCTGCCGCCCGTGAAACTTCCGCCGTGAATAAACACGATCACGGGACAGTTTTTGGCGTTGTCGGGCGCATGAACGTCAAGGATAAGGCAATCTTCGCTGTAAGTAAACTCTTTTCCTTTTCTGAACTCCTGATAATAAAATCTGTGTTCTTCGTTCCAGAACGCGCGCATTTGCGGACAGCATACGCCTTGTTTTGTCGCGTCGAAATCACAGCCGAAAGACCTGACTTCGGCGGGCATTTCAAAGCGTCCGGCTGTTGCGTATTTTATACCCCTGAACCGCAATCCGTACGGCGTAATTTCGCCGATAACGTTGCCGCAAGGCGTTGATATCGTTTTAGTTTGCATTTGCAATCCTATTTAACGTATCCATCGAAAACTCGACGCTCTTATACGGATTCGGCGAAAAATCAAGCTCTACGACGGCGTTCTGAACCCCGCATTTTTCGGCTGTTTCGAGTATGCTCTTAAAATCGAGCGTGCCCTTCCCCACCGCTCTGAAAATTTTGTTTTTGTAGTCTTTGAGATGGAGCGTATTCACCCTGCCTTTCAACTTTTCAAGATACTCTTCAACGTCCTTTCCTGCAAATCTTATCCAGTACGTATCGGGAATAAACTCCACGCGCGGATCGGTATGTTCGATTATATAGTCGTATATAACCTTGCCGTCGATTTCGTCGAATTCAAACCAGTGATTATGATAAGCAATCGTCATATCCTCTCCCGCAAGCTTCTGCGCGGTGGAATTAAGAAAGGAGATAAATTTGTCCAGATCTTCAAGTTTTCCGGTGCGGAACTTTTTGGGCATCATGCCGACGCCCATACGATTGCAACCGTAAATCCTGTGCTCGGCGATAAGCGCGTCAAGGTCGTTTTCAAGCCTGTCGAAGTTATCGTGAGTTATGCAGACCGGCAGGTCGTACTTGTCCGAAAGCGACCTGATATATTCAGGTGCGACGGGTTTTCCGCCGGACAGCTGCACCACTTGCGCGCCCGTTTCTTTCGTGCGCTTGAACACTTGTTCGTATCCTTTTTCGTCTTTCAGATACTTTCTTAAAGAAAACAATTGTACGCCGTATTTCATACTTTATCCCTCGCTATTATCATTGTAAATGCCGTTTTGTGCAATTTAATCTATTTTTGTATCAGTCGTTTCTTCGACTTCTTCTTCAAGTTGCGCGCACGATTCTCCAAGTGTTTCTATGCCGCTTGTATTGTCGATTGCAATCGCGTTGCTTTCGAATGCGTTTTTGAGATGTTCTTCTTTTGCAATTTGCAGATCGGCAACTTTCTTTTTGGAAAGCGGATACCATACAAGCAACACGACAGCCATAATTCCAAAAAGCACCGCCGGGATAATGGTTGCCATATCGTACATTATTTCAAGGTTTTTCGTGGTTTGAACCGCACCTTTCGTATAGTCGTAATGCATGCCGAGAAGCGCGCCGTTTACGGCGATTGCCGCGATGACCTGCCCGAGCTTTCTGAAAAACATAAAGAACGCATAGGCGGTGCCGTCGTCACGACGTCCCGTTTTGACCTCGATATCGTCGATTGCGTCGGTTGCCATTGACCAGACCTGCAAAATGATGAAAGTAAGTCCGCATCCGCTTGCAAAGCAAAGCACCAGGAACAGATACGCCAGAACGTTCGGGTTAACCGAGCGCAAAGCAAACATTCCGAGGTTTGCAACCGCCGCGATAATCATACCTATTCCGCAAAGTTCTTTTTTGCCGAATTTTCTGACGAGTTTCGGGGTGAAGAACATAAAAACAACCATCGGCGCATAAGTGCAGGCAGTAGAAACAAGGTTCATCCAAGGCTTTCCGAAATAGTCGTCGAACAGGTACAAATAAAAACTTTGCGTGAACATTTGTCCTGCAAGCAACAGCATACTTGCCACACTGACCGCCAGAAACGCCCTGTTTTTGAACAGGCCTTTTACGATTTGTTTCGTCTCGCCTTTTGCGACTTTTTCTTTGGGCTGAGCGATGACTCTTTCCTTGTTCATCATAAAAGCAAGGATAAGCATAACAAGCGCAACCAGTGACACGATTACGACGCCGATTATTACCGGCTTATACTGCATCTCGGAAATAACTCTGCCCGTCTGTTCGTTGACGCCGATTTTTTTGTAACAAAACGACGCGATAAGCACCGCCGGAATACTTCCGACGCCCGCCCCGATTGAACGGAACACCGAAAGTTTCGTGCGCTCTTTCTCGTCCGTCGTAACGACCGACGCAAGTCCGCCGTACGGAATTTGGAGCATCGTGTAACTCATACCGAACATCACGTATGTAACCGTTGCATAAATGCAGGTGCCGACGTAGTTTTCTTCGCCCGTAAGCCCCGGCCATTTGATGAACATCAGCAGTGTCGAAATAATCAACGGGCCCGCTGCCCATAAGAACCACGGACGATATCTTCCCCATTTGGAAAGTTTGATTGTGTCGCACAATCTTCCCATAATGGGATCGTTGATTGCGTCCCAGACTCTCGCGCCGATGAACATAAGCATGATGAACAACGGGCTTAAACTAAAAATGTCGGTGTAAAATTTTTGCAAAAACGACGTGACCAGCCCGAAAACGAGACAACACGCCGTATCGCCCATCGCGTACCCGATATAATCCTTGTTTTTGAGTCCGCTCGTGCGCGAAATAAAACTTTGTTCCGTCGCCTGTGCGACGTTTGAAATATCGCTCATAATAACTCCCTTTTTTGTGTATTTTGATTATTTTTTGCCGTTTTCTTTTTCGGCTTCCTTGCGTTTTTCAAGCTCGCTGATATACAGATCTTCATCAAACGGAATCCGGACTTCCTTATGCGTCCAGCTTGCAAGGTGGATTGCATTGGAGAAAGTAAGTCCGACGATGCCCTGTTCGCCGGGAGCCGTGAATTTGTCCGTCTTTTTGAGAAGATAATCGGTATAGTTTTTGATTATGCCGACGTGCTGAGGCGGATATTTCGTGACGGCAAGATAATGCCCGATTCCGCGATACTTGTATTTTTTTGTTTTCGGCTTGCCCATAAACACGGTGTTATGTTCCGAAAAAGTCGGCTCCATTTCTTCGTTTTCGGTGAAGACGAGTTTGCCGTTTTCAATGACGATTTTTCCGCCTTCCCCGGTGATTTCAAGGCGATTCGTGCCGGGCGCGTCGTGAGTCGATGTGATAAACACACCCGTTGCGCCGTTTGCGAACTTGCAATAAGCCGTCACGTCGTTTTCAACGCTGATATCGCGACCGACGGTCGACGCCGTTGCCGTTACGCTGACGGGAAGCCCCGCAAGCCAGGTGAATAAATCGAGTTGGTGGGGGCATTGATTGAGAAGTACGCCGCCGCCTTCACCCCACCACGTGCCGCGCCAGCCGCCTTGTGCATAATACGCACGCGGGCGGTACCAGTTTGTTATTATCCATACGATACGCGTGAGTTTTCCGAGACGTCCGCTGTCGATAATCTCTTTGGCTTTTATGTACAACGGATTCGTGCGCTGATTGAACATCATTCCAAAGAGCAGTTCCGGATGCTTTTTCGCTTCTTCGTTCATTTCTCTGACTTGTTTTGTGTAAACGCCCGCAGGCTTGTCGCAAAGCACGTTCAGCCCTGCTTTCATCGCGTCGATTGCGATTTGCGGGTGGAAATAGTGCGGGGTTTCGACCATAACGACGTCGATAAGTCCCGACGCAAACATATCCTGATAGTTATCAAAGACTTTAACGCCTTTGAGGTTTTCTTCGGCATACTTGCGACGTTCAGGCAAAATGTCGCACACCGCCGTAAGCTTTGCACCTTTTACGAGTCCGCTGAGTTTGGTGAATATCTTTGTGTAAAACGTGCCTTGTTTACCGATTCCTACAATGCCGTATCTGATTTCTTTCTTATCCATTATTCCACCTCTTTAAGTAGTTTTTTCAAATTGTAGTATTGCCACAAGAAAACTTGTTTTCTTGACGCGCACGCAAAATAGTTTCTGTGCATTTTCTTGTCGATAAGCCTGAACGCCTTGAAATAATCTTTCATCGCAAGTGCCGCAAACGGGACGAAATTGACAATCGGCTTGAATATCGCGTATTTGAAAGTATGCGGTTCAAGCGTCATAAAGCCGTGATAGCCCCGCTTTTTCAGTTCGCCCAGAATGTACGGATAGCACCCTTCGCCCGTGCCGACGGGGACTTCGACCTTGTATTTCGAGCAATCTTTGATATGATAATAAACGACGTAATCTTTCAGCATATCGAACGCCTTTTTCGGATTGACGTCGCACTGGACGTAGTTGCTTGCGTCAAAACACAAAACGAAATCTTCGTCGTTAATCGCGTTGTAAATTTCCAGCACTCTTTCGGGCACGTCGCCGTAAACTTTTTTCTCGTTTTCGTGCAGAAGTTTCACGCCGCTGCCTTTGACGATTTTCAGCATTTCTTTGAGGCGGGCAATAACTTTCTCCGTGCAATCTTTCGGGTTTTTGTCACCGTAAAAGAAGGAGAATACCCTGATGTATTCGCACCCCGTAAGTTTTGCGATTTTCACGAGTTCCGCAAGTTGTTTCTTTTGTTTCTCAAAGCCTTCTTCGTCGTCGATGCCGACTTTTCCTATCGGCGAACCGATGGACGAAAACTTCACGCCTTCCTTTTTCAACACGGGGAAAATCTTTTCCTTGAATTCTTCAAACGTATAGTCCGCAATGTTCTTGCCGTCCACGTTTCTCGGACACATATAAGTTTCGCCGAGTTGGTGCAAAACGGCGATTTGAGCACTTAACGCACTGCTTATTTCATCATAAAACCCTGATATTGTAATTTCATTCATAATAGTATCCTTTTTATCTTTGCACTCTTCCGCTTGCGTTTCCGTTTGCGAGTGCTTCGACTTCTTCTTTTGAGACCATGTTGTAATCGCCCTCGATCGAGTGTTTCAGACAGCTTGCGGCAACTGCAAATTCAATCGCGTCACTCGCGTTTTTGCCTGCCAGCAACGAATGAATGAGCCCTGCGCCGAAACTGTCTCCACCGCCGACTCTGTCCACGATATGCATTGCGTATTTTCTGCTGAACACCGCTTTGCCGTCCGTGTACAGCATTCCCGACCAATTATTGTCGTTTGCGCTTATGCTTTCTCTTAACGTGATTGCAACCGTCTTAAAGCCGAACTTATCGACAAGTTGTCTCGCAACCGAAACGTAACCTTGTTCGTTGAGTTTTCCGCTTTCGATATCGGTGTTTTCCGCCTCGATTCCGAACACGTCTTTTGCGTCTTCTTCGTTTGCTATACACACGTCGACGTACTTGCAAATCTCGCTCATAACTTCTTTCGCTTTTTCCTTGCTCCAAAGTTTTTTGCGGAAATTCAGGTCGCACGACACGGTTATTCCTTTTTCTTTTGCGATTCTGACAGCCTTCAAGACAATGCCTGCAAGCGTGTCGGAAAGCGCGGGCGTGATTCCCGTAAAGTGGAACCATTTTGCGCCGTCGAAAATTTTGTCCCAGTCGAAGTCGTCGTCGGTTGCGGTTGCGATTGCACTGCCCGCCCTGTCGTATATGACTTTGCTCGGGCGTTGGCTCGCGCCCTTTTCGCAGTAATAAATGCCGACTCGCTCGCCGCCCCTTGCGACAAACGACGTGCCGACGCCGAATTTGCGAAGGGAGTTTATCGCGCTTTGTCCTATCTCGTGGGACGGAAGTTTGCTCACAAACGAAACGTCGTCGCCGAAATTTGCAAGCGACACGGCAACGTTTGCTTCCGCACCGCCGAAAGTCGCTTCAAGCCTGTCCGCCTGTACGAACCGCAAATAGTTTTCGGGTGCCAGACGAAGCATTATTTCTCCAAACGTCACAACTCGCATATCTTTACAATCTCCTTACAGTTTTTTACGATATCGCCTTTCATCATAAAAGAGCCGCCGACGGCGTACACCTTATCGAAATCAAGGTATTCTTTCAAATTGCTCAAATCCACACCGCCCGTCGGTATAAATCTGACCTGCGGGAACGGCGCCGACAATGCTTTCATCGCTTTCAGACCGCCATATACGCCCGCCGGGAAAAACTTAACGACGTTCAGCCCGTACGAGAGAGCGCGCATAATCTCGGTGGGAGTCACACACCCCGGATAATACGGAATCTTCTCGTCTGTACAATAGCGAGCCACTTCGTCGGAAAACCCCGGGGACACGATGAACTTTGCGCCCGCCTGTACCGCGCTTTTTGCCTGCTCGGCATTGATAACCGTACCCGCGCCGATATTCATATCTTCAAAGGCTTTCGTGCCGATTGCGATTGCTTCTTTCGCGCACGCCGTACGGAAGGTGATTTCCGCACAGTTGATGCCGCCTTCTCTCAATTTCGAGAGAATTTCTATCGTTTCTTTTTCGTCGTTTATGACGACAACGGGAATTACTTGTTTCATATTACACTCCGCTGTATGCCGAAAATCCGCCGTCAACGGGGATAACCGCACCCGTTACGAATCCGCTTGCTTTGTCGTCGGCAAGCCACAACAGACACCCGATAAGGTCGCTTATTTCGCCGAATTTTTTCATCGGCGTTGCGTTCAGAATCTTGCCCGTTCTTGCCGTCGGCGTGCCGTCCGCATTGAACAAAAGCGCCCTGTTCTGATTTGTCACGAAAAATCCCGGCGCGATTGCGTTGCAACGAATATTACACGGCGCAAAATGCACGGAAAGCCATTCGGTAAAATTGGATACACCCGCTTTCGCCGCGCTGTATGCAGGGATTTTGGTGAGCGGTCTGAACGCATTCATCGACGAAATATTGATGATGTTCCCGCCTGTTTTGACCATGTCTTTTGCAAACACCTGCGTCACCAGAAACGCCGACGTAATATTAAGGTCAAACACGAATTTAAGCCCGCTTTCTTCAAGGGCGAAAAAGTCTTTCGCGCCTTCAAGATCCGCCGTCATAACCTCGTTGTCGGTGGTCGCTTTGGGATTATTTCCGCCTGCGCCGTTGATAAGGAAGTTTACTTGTCCGAACTTTTTGACAACTTCATCTTTGGCTTTTCGGATTTCGTCTTTGTCAAGGCAGTTGCACCTGACGGCAAACGCGTTTTCGCCAATCTCGTCCGCGACTTTTTTCGCCGCGTCGAAGTTTACGTCCAGAAGCGCGACTTTTGCGCCGCACTCCGCAAGCGCACGGGCAAATTCCGAGCAAATCACGCCGCCCGCGCCCGTTATTGCAACAATTTTGTCACTTAAATCTACTTTGAAAGGAACTTTCATTTTTTCTCTCCTTTTATATCCTTTTCAACCGCCTCGAACAGTCCCGTGAGATAACACGCGCCCATCGCTCTGTCAAACAGTCCGTATCCGGGCTTTGCGTCTTCGCCCCACACGTTTCTGCCGTGGTCGGGACGAACGTATCCGTCAAACCCGTTTTCGACAAACGCTTTGACTATCGCGTACACGTCGACGTTTCCGCAGTCGGTCTGATGTCCGTTTTCGTAAAAATTTATTTCTCCGTCATATCTCAGCTGACGAAGATGTGCAAAATAAATCCTGTTTGCATATTTTGCCGCCATTTTCGGAAGGTCGTTGAACCTGCCCGCACCCAGACTTCCCGTGCAGAACGTTATTCCGTTGTGCTTATTCGGTACCGCCTTAAACAACTTATCGTAGTCTTCTTCTTTGCAAATAATTCTGGGCAAACCGAACATATCCCACGGCGGATCGTCGGGATGTATCGCCATATCGACGCCCGCTTCGTCGCAGGCAGGCATAATCGCATTCAGAAAATACACAAGGTTTTCAAACAGTTTCTCGTGCGTGATTCCCTTGTATTCGTCCAGAAGTTTATTGAGTTCTACCAATGAATAACTTTCGTCCCAGCCCGGCAAATGCAGGTTTTTGGGATCGAGCGCAAGCAATTTTTCGTGATCGTAAGCAAGCGACGTCGAGCCGTCTTTATGCTTGAAATAAAGGTCTGTCCTTAGCCAGTCGAACACGGGCATAAAATTATAACAAATGCACCTGACGCCGACTTTCCCGCAGTTGATGATATTTTGCTTGTACGCTTCGATATACTTGTCTCTCGTAGGCTTGCCGAGTTTTATGTCTTCGTGCACGGGGACGGACTCGATAACTTCCATATCAAGCCCCGCGTCGTTTGCAAGATTTTTGAGCCTTTCAAGTTTTTCTTCTTTCCAGACTTCTCCGACGGGCGTGTCGTAAACGGCGGTCACAACCCCGCTCATTCCCTGTATTTGTTTTATGTAATTCAGCGGTATGCAATCATTTTCACCATACCAGCGGAAGGTCATTTTCACAGCCCCAAAACCTCCTTTACGTTGTTGTATGCAATATCTTTTGCAAGCGCGAGCGCGGACTTTTCGTCATACTCGCCCTGGTCGACCTTATCTGCGATAAACGATGAAAGTATCCTTCGGTAAAAATCAAACCGCACGTACGAACTGAACGATCTGCTGTCGGTAAGCATGCCGAGATTCGTGCCGAGAACCGCATATTCCGACACGGTTTCAAGTTGTCTTTTTATGCCCGACACGGTGTCGTTAAACCACCACGCCGCACCGACAATAACGTTGGGAAATGCGCCTGAAATCGCACAAACAGCCCTTAAACATTCGTCATTGAGCGGATAAAGTATGATTTTTGGCAAACCCCCAAGCCTTGTGTGCATTTTGTCAAGAAGTCGTGCAAGCGCGTCGGTGTCAACGTTTGCCCTGAAAACGTCAAACCCGCTGTCTTTCCCGATTTTGTTAAACGCCGCGGTATTGACGTTTCGGAACGTGCCGAAATGCAGCTGCAAAACGACTCCCTTTTCAAAGCATTTTTCAATCAGCCATTCGATATTTTGAGTGTCGGAAAAATCATCGAATCCGTGGTCTGCGATTTTGCAGCCTTTGGAAACAAAATAATCCAATCTCTTTTCAAGTTGCACCTTGTCGACGCCTTCCGAAAAACATCTGTCGGGACGGAACGTCGGGCGCACCTTCACCCCGTTTATGTCGCCGTGGCAAGATAAATCGGAAAACGGATCGTCGGTGGTTGCGATATACTCCACCCTGAATTTTTCAAGCAGTTTTTGCACGCTGAGCCCTTGCAAAATTTCGTTTGCTTTTTCGTAAATACGGCTTGCGCTGTCTTCGTTCAAAGGCTCCGTAATGCCGAAAATTTGTTTAAGCTCCATATGTGTCCAGTAATAAAGCGGATTGCCGAAAAGTTTTGGCATAATCTTTGCGTATTTCAAAAACTTTTCTTCGTAAGAGCGGTCGCCCGTGATATAACTTTCGTCAATGCCTGAAAGACGCATCGCGCGCCACTTGTAATGGTCGCCCGAAAGCCACAGTTCCCCTATGTCGGAAAACTTCTTGTCGTTTTTAATATCCGCTTCGTTGAGATGACAGTGATAGTCGATAATCGGCAAATCCGCAATGCTTTTGTAAATTCCGCGTGCGGTATCGCCGGTCAGCAAAAGATTTTCATCAAAAAATCCCATTTTCCTTTCTCCTTATTAAAAATATTTTATCACACAACTTTTGCATAGTAAATTTTATTTTTTGCTTTTTTACTTGCATATCTTGCGGTTTTGGAGTATTGTTAAGATATGAGCGGAACAAAATACGAAAATCAACAAATGAGCAACTCGACTTACGAGGTGCATCACAAAAAAGACAAGGATTTCAAAACGGTGGAAATGCATTCTCACGATTTTTCGGAAATCTATTTCTTTTTGCAGGGTTCTGCGTCGTACATCGTGGAAGATTGCAAGTATTCCCTGCGCCCGGGCGACGTGCTGTTGATTCCTCCCAACAAACTTCATCAACTTGACATCAAAGACTCCGCAATGACGTATGAACGCTTTGTTGTGTGGCTCAATCAACGATATTTGAAACGCATCTCAACCGCAAAAACCGACCTGAACACCTGTTTTTTGCAGGCGCACGAACACAACGCTTTTCTTATCCGCAACAGTGCGGTTTCGGACAAAATCCGCCATATTCTGGACGGTTTTTCCGTTTCACAAACCGGCGACTTCGGCGCGGACATCGAAAACGAGGAGCGCATAAAGGCTTTGCTTGTGTTGCTGGGACAGTATTTTTTGCAAAACCGCGACGATTTCACCATATTGGGAAAAGCAAATCCCTGCGTGACAAAAGCCATTGATTATATTTCCGAACATATCTCGCAAGATCTTTCCCTGGACGCAATCGCGTCTGCGTTGTTCGTGGACAAATACTACTTCGCGCACATTTTCAAGGAATACACCAACACATCCCCCCACCGATATATCCTTAAAAAACGGCTGGTCTTGTCAAAACAATTTATCGAAGAAGGCTTCCCGATAACCGAAGTGTTTGCAAAATGCGGTTTCTCGGATTATACACACTTTTTCCGCGCGTTCAAAAACGAGTTCGGCATAACGCCGAAGCAATTTTTCGCGTCGATAAATTTGCAACCTTAATTGAAGAATTTGCAATAAAAAACAGCCCGCTCGGGCTGTTTTTCGGTTTTTTCCTGAATAACGATTTTTCTTTTATATTTCAACGAATTTTCCTTCGCTTTCATACGCGGAAAGGACTTCCTTCACGCATTTTGCCGCTTCGCTGCCGTCAATCGGAAATTTTTCTTTTTTCGCGACGCAATCGTAAAAATGACCGATAAGTTTCTCGTGTCCGTTGCCGTAGGAGCGTTTCCCGTTCCATTCGATTTCGTTTTCGATATCGGCGACGTCGCCGTTGATAAGCACCTTGTCGGGATAAAGCGTAACGATATCGCCGCCGGAAACGAACCGTATTTCGATCGGTAAATCGGTTTTTGCGGTATTAGTGGCAAAAAACTCAAAATCCGTGTCGCCTTTGAACAGCGCGACGGCGGTGTCTTCCACCTCGATGACGTCTTTAAGCGAATAATTGTACGTGTTGGCGAGGACGCTCGTCGGCTCACCGCAAATCCATTGCATCAGATCAAGCGTATGTATTGCCTGATTGATAAGCACTCCGCCTCCTTCGGTTTCTTTCTTACCCCGCCATTCTCCCGACGCATAATACGCCTTGTCGCGATGCCACAACACGTTGCCGAAAGCGAAATCGATTTTTTTGTTTTGAAAATACCTTTTGACAAATTGACTGGATTTATTAAATCTGTTTTGCAGGCATACGCCGAGCATCGCCTCGGACTTATTTTCCGCGTCGATAATCCGCGCGACGTCTTCTTTCCTTATGCACAGCGGTTTTTCGCATAAAACGTTCACGTTTCTTTCAAGCGCGTATATCGTCATATCGGCGTGCAGATAGTGCGGCGTGCAAATATGCACGACGTCGATTTGCTCTTCATCCAGCATCTTCTTGTAGTCGAAATATTTTTTGACGTTGTCGTAGCCGTTCAACTTCGCCGCATCTATGTCGCAAAGTGCAACTATGTCCTCACCCTGCCTTTTCAAAACGTCGTAATGAACCTTTCCGATAACGCCCAGCCCTATAATTGCCGCTTTCATATTTTCTCCTTTTTTGCAACGATAGAATATCACCATTTCGCCCCAAAGTCAACAACCGAATACCGGAAGACTTAACCGGCGTCCGCGTCGCTTTGTTCGCTCACCGTGCACTCGTTGTCACGGCAAAACGTTTTGCTTATCATTTTATCGTTTATGAACATCATAAGCCTGCCTATGCCGACAAACAGCAACATTCCCGCCATAAGCACGATGAACATCAGAAAATACGCAAGCGGATAATTGACGTCGCCTTTTGAGAATATCGACCATATAAATTCGGGACGATAAAACGGATAAGGATAAAAGTGCATTTTTCCCACCGCGCCCCGGATTATGGAAAAGAGCGAATACACAAACGGATATATCGTAAACGCCCATACCGTCTTATGATTCGTGCGCCTGTCCGTGAACGGGAAAAACCACAATATCAGCATAATCGGCGGGATAATCATATGGAAATACACCTGAATGAAACTGCTCATCGCGTGGTAGGAATCGCCCCACTTGAACGGCGGAGTAAATCCCATGGGAATACCCGCGGTGTATACGAGCCCGGTAACAAGGATATACGTCGTTGCCATTGCGCCGACAAGCGGATTGTACGCAACCTTCTTTGCCCCCTCGACGCCGAGAGACGCAAGCCCCGCGCAAATAAGATACACATATACGAACACGTTGGATTGAATTGTGAAGAAAGACAGGATATTAAATTTTCCGTAATCGACAGGGCTGAATTTTTCGTCATATTCGAACTTGTAACAGCACAGCCTGTGTATGATAATCAAAAAACCGAACACTCCGAGAATCATCAGAAAGATTCCGAACGCCTTGTTTTTTGCGAGTTTGCTTTCTTTGTGCATAATACCCCCTTGCCTTTCCCGAAACGATATAGCGAAAACGCGCGACTTGTTATCAAACACTCCACGATTGTTTTTTCGTTTGTTAAAATATCGCCCCCAGGCGAAAATCTTCGCGCGTATATTATAAATTATAAATCGGCACCCGTTCCGTTTGTCAACGAGCTTATGAAAAATTTTCTGTTTTTGTTGTATGCCAGACAAAAACAAACGGTTTTATGACATCGGCACGCCGAACAACGCAAAGAAAAAGGCTTACCGTGTGGCAAGCCTTTTTGTAGTCTGGAATTGAGGGAAAAGTTATTTCTTCCTTTCGGGTTTTTCGGGAGTCACGTTGTAGTCCTTATAGTAGTTCTTGGGGGCACATTCAAAGGAGTTATCGGCTTTCAGCAAGATTTGCGTGCAACCGCGTTGTGCGTGATCTCTGACGCTGACGTAGGCGAGATAGTCGATGGACATGCCGTACGTCAGGCGTATCGAGCGATCCGCGCCCTTCGGCGTGTAGTTTACGGAGAAGTTGTTGTAGTGGTCGTGACCGCAGAAGACGCCCTGCATATCGTTTTCAAGCCCTGCCTCAAACAGTTCGTCCGTACGCATTCCGCAGAAGACGCCGTAGGTGCGCTGACCGTTTTTGGTTTTGTTGTTTTCGCCCATCGTACCGTAGATAAACTCGGTTGTGCCGCGGTCGGATACAAATTTATCGCCGACGTTCGGTGTTTTACCGTCGCCGAGTTTGTCGATTACGTTCGCCCAGGCGTCGCGGTATTCGCGCAGCGGAATGTGGAAGAACACAAGGTTGTTGACGGCTTTTCCGTCGTTTGCTTTTCTCAACTTCGCCATTTCGCGGGTATACCAATCGACCTGGCACTGGTGGATATTGTCGTATTTCCACGCCGCGCCGAAGTAGTCGCCGTCGATGTAGCTGTGGCTGTCGAACGTTACGAGCGCCTGATTGATGCTGCCGTCCGAATTTTTGACCACGAACATATTGTTGCCAAATCCCATTGCGTCGTCGCCGATATAGTCTTTTTCGTCGCAAACGCCCGCGTCGAACAAACAGTACTTGAAGTTTCTTTCCTTATAATAGTTGCAGATGTCCACGCGCGAATAACGGCTGTAATATTCGGTGTCGTGGTTGCCGAACGCGAACGTCCAGTACACGCCGAGGGTTTCCATCATTTCCGCGAAAATCATCGTGGCGTTTTTGTTGTTGAACGTGCCCGACTGGAAAGGTACGGGATACGCGATGTCGCCCGTGACCACGACGAAGTCGGGTTTTTCCTTTTGTATCATCGTCGCGACGGCGTTCATTGCCCACGCGTCCTTTTTGTGCGAAAACGCGCCGCCGCCGATATGGACGTCGGTAAATTGCAACACCTTGAACTCGCGCCCGTCCTTTTTTTCAAACACGTAATAGCCAAGTTCCTTGTCGAAAGTAGGCACAATCTGCTTGTGCTCCTCGGTATATTCGACTTTGTCAAAACTCTGCCCTTGCTTGATAAGCGACTTCGTGCCGACAGCCGAACTTATCGCGCAACCGCCGAAGAATATCGCAAGGACAAGCACGACGCTTGCCGTGATAATCAGCGCTTTTATCGTACGCTTTTTCTTTTCTTCGGGCGAAAGGACTTTTTTCTCTTTCTTTTTCTTTTCACGCGTGCCGAATTCGGTTGTTTCCACGCTGAAAGAAACGTCGTTCGTTTCGTCGAATTTCTTCTTTCTCATATCTTCACCTCAGTTGTTTTGTTCTTCGGCGTTTTCGCCGTTATTTTCAATGATAAATTTAATTTCCGCGCCTGTTTTTTCGCAAACTTTTCGGGAAATGTCGGAAAATACGTTTTCGTCGCCGTTTTTCACGATAACGACGCCGATTTTTGCGCCGTAACCGTAATCGTGAAGTTGTGTCTTCACAACGGTCACGCCGACCTTTTCGCACTCTTTGTATATCGCTTCTTTCTCGTCGTTTGCGCCGTCGCCCGACACAACCGCTTTTACGTTGTCCCTGACTGCCTTTATCGCAAATACGATAACCGCAATGCTTATGACGATGCCGACAATCGCGTCAGCAGCGTAGTCGACGCGAGCAGACACCGCAAAGGATACCACAGAAGTCACCGTTATGCCGACGTCCATAAAACTGTCAATCGCCAAGGCTTTGAGCGCAGGCGACTTCATCTTCTTGTCTGCAAAATAGTAGGTAAGCCCCAGTCCGAGTTTTACCGGCACGGTCACCGATATCAATATGCAACTTTTCACGCCGAACCATACCGGCTCGGGCATCGCCATACGGTTAAGCGACCTTATCAGAAACAGCCCGCCGACCACGACCGAAGTCGCCGCGACGATAAACCCCGCAAGATACTCCGTCCTGCCGTAGCCGTACGGCGCCTTTTCGCTGCGCGGGATAAGAAGCGTGCAAAACGCTACCCCTGCCACTATCGCCGTCAAAATGTCAAAAAAGTTGTTGATCGCGTCCAGCATTATGCAAAGACTGTTGCTTGAAAGCCCGACGTACATTTTGATGAGCGCAAGCGCGACGTTTACCACCACGCCGATTGCAACGATTATCAACGATTTCTTAACGCGCTGTTTCATTTTTTACGATATTTGCTCCGCCGCGACTTTGTGTTTTGCGGTGACTTTGTTCGTGATTTCGCTTACGATAAGCAGCGCCGCCGCAAACGCAAGCAGTAAGTACGGCATGAACAAAAAACCGACCTTTTGCGCGACGAATCCGAACGTGAGTTGCACCGCCCAGCCGATTGCGTAAGAGCCGCCCATCTGTATTCCCGTAATGTCCGCGGAATACTTCGTGCCGAACCTGAACGGTACTGCGTGTATCGTTGACGGGAACACCGGACCAAAGCCCGCGCCGATGAGCAGAAGCCCCGCAAGCGAGTATTTTCCGATGGGCAACGCAAACACTATCATTCCGATTGTCATGACGACAATTCCCAACCGAATAAGGACTTTATCGTCAAATTTATATGATATAAACCCGCTGATTACCCTTCCTGCCATAATTCCGCCGAAATACAGCGACACCCAGCGAGCGGCGTCTGCGGGCGATACGCCCTTTGTGTTGACGGCGTAACTTGCGCCCCACGTGCCGATCAGAAATTCCATCGCTGTGTAAATGCCAAGCGACAAAACCGCCCACGCCACGCCCTTGATTTTCAATATTTCAAAAATTGCAGGCTTCTTCTTTTTCGGCTTTTCGCCGTCTTCTTCCGCCTGTTCTTTCGTCGTATTTTCGTTTTCTTCTTCGCTTTCGTCGGGCGCCGCCCCGTCAAGCGTTTCAACCGTCACGGAGTGTTCGTACTTCTTAAAAAGCGGCAACGAAAAAAGCGAGACCGCGAATATCGCAAACTGTATGCACGACACGCATCTGTATCCGCCGCGCCAGTTGTTGTTTTGGTCTAGAAACGCGCCCATAATTATCGGGCTTAACGTAACTCCCACGCCCCAGAACGCGTGCAACCAGTTCATATGCCGCGCCTTATAATGCGTCGAAACGTAGTTGTTGAGCCCCGTGTCGATTGCGCCCGCGCCAAACCCCATAAGTATGGATCCGCAAATCGCCATCGCGATATGCACCGAAAAACCGATGACAAGCATGCCGACGGCGGTAAGCAAAATCGACACCACCGTCACTTTGCCCGTACCGAATTTTCTGATGAGCGGCCCTGCAATAAAACTTACGCTGCCCGAGCCGACCGCGGTGATTATCATATATATGCTTGCAAAACTTTCGTTCACGTTGAAGTCAACGTGCATGACCGGCCACGCCGCTCCGAAAAGCGAATCGGGAAGCCCCAGCGATATGAAAATAAGATAAATTAACGCAAGCAATAAAAACATATGGCCGATTTTGAACCTCTTATATCTGTCTATTATAATATGCAA
>ERZ1034844.711-NODE-711-length-17346-cov-6.395235_pt1 | contig 17346 bp, 21 predicted proteins | sample MGYA00520594_ERZ1034844 | MGnify/ENA primary metagenome ERZ1034844 (study PRJEB33766, sample SAMN09781733) | gut metagenome | biome: gut microbiome | host: Homo sapiens | place: Madagascar | study: EMG produced TPA metagenomics assembly of the PRJNA485056 data set... | reverse complement strand
ATAAACAATGAAAATAAAGAAATAAAGGATATAGAGCAAGTAAGTGAAATAGGGGTAGCACGTGTTACCAACTGTTACCCCGACTTTACAAGGAGGCAAGTATGGAAAAGAAAATCAGAAGAAAAACGGGACCCGGCGGCACTGAAAACTTTCCGAGCGCGAGACTGAAAAGCACGCCGCCGGATGATGTGTCGATGTGTCTCAAAAATGTGCTTGTGTTCTCGAAGCAGCCGCTCGTCAAGAGCGACGAGGAATGCAGGGAACGACTGGCGCAGTTTTTCGAGACGTGTGCGGAGACGGGGCAGCTTCCGACGGTTGAGAAGATGTGTTTAGCTCTGGGGACGGTTAGGCAGGTTGTCTGGCAGTGGGAAAATGGGCAGGGATGTAGCTCTGACCGCACTGACTTGATCAAAAAAGGCAAAGAGATTATTGCCAGTTTTGAGGCTGAATTAGCAGCAAAAGGCAAGGTAAACCCCGTCGTTTACATCTTCCGGGCGAAAAACTACTTCGGCATGAAAGATCAGCAAGACGTTGTGGTTGCACCTGCTCAGCCGCTCGGTGCAGACGTTCCGACGGAACAGCTTGCTGAGAAGTACGCAAAGGCATTACCCTCTGACGACTCTTGAACCCGCGATTAGGCTCACGACTTTACGACTTTCGCCCAGTTTTACGACTTTGCCGACTTTGGCTCACGACTCTCTCACGACTTTCGCCCTGACGACTCTTGGGCAGGCGACTCTTGGGCGGACGGGCGGAGACGAAGAGGGCAGAGGGCAGAGACGAACCGCCCTTGCTGGGCACGCCCGACCTGCTGACCTGCTGACCGCGCACCGCCTGACCTGACCGCCTGACCTGACCGCCTGACCTGCTGACCAGATGCAGCAGATCGCGCCGGACAGGAAGCGGGGCGGACAGTTCAAACGATCGCAGAGACAGCCGGAGACAGCCGCGCCCGCTCGGACGTATAAACAGCCGACGAGATGCAGCAGACGCGCGCCTGCATCGTTTACGCGGCCGCATGGAGCGCCCGCAAACAACCGCATATGTAATAAAAGCCTGTAGAACGCGCCTACAGGCTTTTTCTTGTCGGCAATATAGTTTGACGTTTAAGCATTCAAAAAGCGTGTAGCGGCGTTCTACGGGCAAAATAGAGGTATGCACGTTGTACCCGCTCGATAGAAAAAGAAAAACCGCCCTTGTCGGGCGGCAAAAGAATACCGCCCGGTCAGCTTTTCCGGGCGGTATGGAGTATCAAAAGCAAGATAAAGAGAAAACAGATCATGCGCCGTGCTCCTCTGCGTTGCGGGCTTGTAAAAAGTCGCGCCACTCTGCGAGCGCCTCAGGGGTCAGCCGGTGAGCGTATTTCTGCATGATCTCGATTGTAAGGTCAAGGCAATACCGCCGACCGCGGTTGTTTGCGCCTGCTGCGAGGGCGGCATTCTGGATGACAAACGGAATGCCGATGCGGTCAGCCTCTGCAAAATTGCATTCCATAGTGTCGCAGATCGCGCGCCGTTCCTCTGCGTCAAGGCGGCTGTTTTCGAGTAGATCAGATGCGGAGATGATAGATAAAATCAGGTTTTTAATCATGGTTTATACCTCCTCGCTTTCGTGCGCCTCGTTAAAATCGGCTTCGATTTCTTCGAGGGCGTCGGCGATGCACTCGCCCAACAGATAGCAGCGAATTGTTACGTCCGCGGCCTCTGCTCCATCTCTGAGAACGTCGCAGCCTCCGCCGAGCTCATCGAGTGCATCCGCGAGAAGATCGAGATTGTGACAGATGTTTTCCTCTGCCTCGTAGGCGTCGAACGTGTACGAGCCGGACGCGTTCCCGGTCACACTGTCTTCGACAAAAAGAACGTCGTTCAGATGTTCCTCAAGATCTTCGAGGGTGTCGAAATCCTCAAAAATGATTTCGTTGTTGATGTATTCGAGCACATCGTCTTTTATTGCTTCTCTGTAATTGTACTCCATGTTTTATACTTCCTTTCAAGTCGTGTCCGCGCCTGCTGTCTGGCAGGCTGTTTTTTGTTTGTGAGTATATTTTACATCTGCAATTGTAGGTTGTCAATACTTTTTATCTGCAATCGCAGATTATTTTTCTGCAATACGAGTGTTTGAATTATACAAAATGCGTATTTTGTTCAATTCGAATTCCGGCGGCATTCCTGGCAGAGGCAGCACCCCTGGGGGAAAAGAGGGCATCGAACGAGGGCGGGGTAGGCTGCTTCTCCACCCGCCAAAACAAAAAAGACCTCCTGCTATTTCCCCTCGCCTTCTTCTGTGATATAATCTCTCTAAAAGGAGGCTTCGAAAATGAAGAAGAAAGAGATATCTATGCCGGTGCGGATTGCCATAGCGCTTATCAGTTTAAGTGCTACCGTTGCGATATGGAGCGTATTAGGCGTTTTCGGCGGAGAGGTGCAGCAACCAGAGACCACACAAGCGCAAGAGCAGAAGCAGGCGCAAACGTCGAACGTAGAGACGATTATCGACAACGACCTCGTATCGGTCGATTACGAGGGCATGTACGAAGCGCCGGGCGTGCAGGATACGTTCTACGTTGGTCTGAATGTGCAGAACAAGCGCAGCAAAGATATTTGGGTATATCTTGATAAAGCGTCGGTAAACAACGAAACTGTGTCTATGGTTATGACCGGCATGCCGCTGTACATCGAACCAGGCAATTCCGGCAGAACGGGTTTTATCTTCCCAATGGGGCAACTTAGCGTGCACTCTTTGAGTGGAGTTGAGAAGGTAAAGTTTGATCTTGTAGTAGCTGATAAAGCGACGCTGACTGAGATTTGGAGAGGGAAGGATATCGAGATTTCACAGGGTTCGTAAAATTTCTCAAAAAGGGGGTTGACAAACCTGCAATTGCAGGTTATACTCTTACCAAGAGGTGAACGAAAGATGAAATTTGCAGATGCTTTGAAGGAGATGCTCCATAGAGCAGGACTCACGCAGAAGGGAATTGCAGAGAAGGCAGGATATAAGTCGATTAGTATTGTGACTGCGCCGATAGCGCGCGGCGATATTAAAATATCCACGCTTACTCGCCTCGCCAATGCCGCAGGCTACGATGTAATGCTCGTCCGCCGCGATGCTATCGAGCCGGAGTACCCGATAAAAATTGATTTTGAAGAGAAGACGCAGTAAAGACTGCGCTCAGACCAAAGGGTCACGTCGCAAGATGTGGCTCTTTTTTTGTTTTGGAGGAAAATACGAAAATGCAAGAAAATAAAGAGCTACTTGCAAAAATCAGAGAAGCGATAGAGCACGGCGGCGGAGCAGATGCGTGCGAGGATTATTTCTCTGTACTGCGTCACTGTGAGAGGCAGGAGCAGGCGAAAAACTGCCTGTGGCTGCGAAAGTACGCAGAGGATAAGGTCAGAGAGGGCGTAGAGGCTGAAAGGTTTTTCTCTCTCGCGAAAAGAACCTATCTGCTCATGGCTCCTTATGATTTCGACTCATACCTGATCTATCTCGAATGGGATAGACCTGTGGAGGAGCGGTTCTATCAGCCGCGCCGGAAAATCATGCGTCGTGTTGCGGATGCACTGCAAAGGCTGACAGACGGAGAGCTCGACGAGTTGTTTTTGAGTATGCCGCCTCGCGTAGGCAAAACGTCTATGCTTATGTTTTACTGCACATGGCTTGTAGGACGAAACTCCGAGAAGTCGAACCTTTACTCTGCGTTCTCGGATATTATCACCTCTGCGTTTTATTCCGGCTGTCTGGAAGTTATCAACGACCCGGTCACTTACCTGTGGCACGATGTGTTCCCTGAGGCGAAGGTAGTCTCCACGAACGCGAAGGACGAGACGTTCAACGTTAATCGTGTTAAACGTTATCCGTCCCTGACCTGCCGTTCTCTGTATGGCACACTGAACGGTGCGTGCGACTGCAATGGCGTGCTGATTTCCGACGATCTAATCGGAGGCATCGAGGAAGCATTGAATAAAGATCGTCTGATTTCTGCATGGTCGAAGGTTGATAATAACCTCATTCCTCGTGCGAAGGAGACCGCAAAGGTGCTTTGGTGCGGTACAAGATGGTCTGTGGCTGACCCTGCCGGTCTGCGCATGGAACTACTGCAAACGGATGAAAGATTTGCAAACAGGCGTTTTGAGATTATCAACCTGCCCGCATTGGACGAAAACGAAGAAAGCAATTTCGAGTATCAGTTTGGTGTCGGTTTTTCGACTGAATACTACAAACAGCGTCGCGCGTCGTTCGAGAAGAACAACGACATGCCGTCATGGGACGCTCAGTACATGGGTCAGCCGGTCGAACGCAGTGGTGTGCTGTTTGAGCCGGACTCGCTGCGAACCTATAACGGTGTTCTACCGGACGGAGAGCCAGATCGTGTGTTTATGTGCGTTGACCCGGCGTTTGGCGGCGGTGACTTTGTAGCTGCACCCGTCTGCGTACAGTACGGAGACGATGTTTTTATCCCCAATGTTGTGTACAGTGATGGGGACAAAAAGATAACTCAGCCGCTTATTGTGCAGGCGGCAAAAGAGTACAAACCGCGAACCATCCGCATGGAGGCAAACCGAAGCACAATGGACTATGCGGAAAAGGTAGGTGCGATGCTCAAAAAGAACAATGTGCGTGCAAGCGTGGTTACAAAGCCTGCTCCAAATAACAAAGCGAAGGAAATCCGTATTTATGACGCTGCGCCGGATATTCGTGAGCATTTCATCTTCCTCGAACCTTCAAAGCGCCCGAAGCACTACGAGCAGTTTATGCAGAACGTGTATTCGTTCAAGCTGTCCGGAAATAACAAGCACGATGATGCACCTGATAGCCTTGCGGCTGCGTCAGACGAGCTTTTTAGGACGACAATTTCCGCTAAAGTGGGGAAAAGAGCGTTTTGAGCGTGGTTTCGTTCACTTTTTCGCCTTTTTCTGGTATAATAATAGTGGGCATAGAATTCTCCTTTCTTTTTGGTGCTATAGTCTCACGGAACAGCCTATTTTCACCTCCCAATGTTTCACGCGGCGGCTTTTGCCGAAGTCGCCGCACATGGAAAACGCGAAGTGCTATGAACGATCCCCAGTTCTAACAGGTGCAAATCCTGTGTTTTCCTCCCCATACAGGAGCATAGCTCAATCGGTAGAGCGTCGGTCTCCAAAACCGAAGGTTAGATGTTCAATTCATCTTGCTCTTGCCACGCCGCGCCTCGTGCGAGGCAGAACTTTCCTGACAAGACGTGCAAAGGACGAAACGGAATGGATTTATTCGGTCGCAGAAAACTTTTTACCGTTGAAAACGACATTACAAGTGAAAATGTGGCGAATATTCTCAATTCCGTTCTTCCGGCGCATGTGCAAAACATGGCGCAGGAAGAATACCTGTACCGGTATCGTCGCGGCGTACAGCCGATTTTGAGCCGAACTAAGAATGTTCGCCCGGAAATCAATAACAAAGTAGCTGAAAACCACGCAAACGAAATCGTCGCGTTCAAGAACGGATATTTTCTGACTCAGCCTGCATTCTATGTGAGTCGCAGTGAGGATACAGACGCAGTTAAGCGTCTGAACGATTATCTTTACCTGTGCGGCAAACAGCAGGCAGATAATGATGTGGTAGACTGGTTCCACACAGTAGGCATCGGCGTACTTTATGTTTACCCATATGCAAGCGACACTGAGTGTCCGGTTCGTGCGGTCGCGCTCGACCCACGCTCCTCCTTCGTGGTATACGACCGCAGACCGGGCAATGAGCCGGTTATGGGCGTAAACGTTATCGCAGACAAGGATATTGCGTACTTTGATGTATACACGCGAAACCGTTATTTCAAGGTCTACGGCACGGTTCACAGTTCGGTTACGGACGAAAGACCTGTGATTATGGCGGCATCACGTGTTATGGAGGAAAAGCAGAACACGGTGGGCGAAATTCCGCTCATTGAGTACGCATACGACACAAACCGTATGGGCGCATTTGAGTCTGTCGTTCCTCTGCTCGATGCAATCAATAACGTGCAGTCCAATCGTCTGGACGGCATTGAGCAGTTCATTCAGAGCCTCATGGTGTTTTATAACTGCACTCTGGGCGAGGATGAGGACGGAAAGCAGATTACACCTGCTATGGTTCGAGAGTGCGGCGCGATTTTCCTGAAATCCATCGGAATGGATAAAGCAGACCTTAAGATTTTGTCCGAACAGCTCGATCAGTCGCAGACGCAGGTTCTTGTTGATTATTTGTATCAGCAGGTACTGACTATCTGCGGTATGCCGTCCACTACCAAGGGCGGCACATCTACAAGCGACACCGGCGCTGCGGTGCTTTACCGTGACGGATGGTATCAGGCAGATACCTATGCACGGAATACTGAGGACTTGTTTGTGAGGGCAAACAAGTATTTCGACCGCGTATTCGTTAAAATTCTCCGTCTGAAATGCGGTCTGGACGTTGCAATGTCTGATTTCAAGCTGCAATTTGTTCGGAACGAAACTGCGAATATCCTCGTAAAGACGCAGGCTGCGCTCAATCTCAAGCAGCTCGGTTTCTCGCCTGAACTTGCATTCGCTAAATCCGGCCTGTCGAATGACCCGATCATGGATGTTGAGAAATCCGGCGAGTATATGAAGAGTGCATGGAACACCGAGAGCGAACCAGAAGAGACGAACGAACTGAAGGAGACGGGTAAGCCAAATGAAAATTGATATTTCTCAGTCTCCGGGCGTACTGGACGCGCTCAACGCAGTGCTGAACAAAGGTTCAGTGGCAGAGCTGAAAATTGAACATGGACGCATCGTTGTTATTGAAATCAAGAGAACGAAGCGCCACTGAGACACAACAAGAGAGTTAAAGCACAGAATGTGTGTTTGTAAGCCAAAGGGCTGTATCTGAAAAAGGTACAGCCCTTTTTATTTTATCGGCAGGGAAGCCGTAAATCGCACAAAAGGTGAGGGAACACCAAAAAACGCAGGAGGAAAATGCAATGGCAAAAATCGACACTACCAAAATTGAAGGTTATGCGGACATGACCGCAGAGCAGAAACTTGCAGCTCTTGAGGCATTTGAACTGCCGGACAATAACTCCGCAGAGCTTGAACGTATGAAGAACGCGGTGAGCAAGGCAAACAGCGAGGCTGCTGAATTCAAAAAGCAGCTGCGTGCAAAGCAGACCGACGCGGAAATCAAGGCTGCGGAGGACGAAAAGGCACGCGCTGAAATGGAAAAGGAGCTTGAGGGTCTGCGCCGTGAAAAGATGGTTTCGGACTACAAGGCAAAGTTCCTTGACGTTGGCTACTCCGCAGAGGACGCGCAGGCAAATGCCGTTGCGCTCGCAGATGGTAAGTTCGATACGATTTTTGCATCGCAGAAAACGTTCACCGAGGCACAGAAGAAAGCCGCTGTAGCAGGCTCGCTCGACAATCAGCCGGGCATTTCCTCTGGCAATCCGCTGAACGGCAAGAACAAGGATGCAGCGCAGGACGCACAGCTGCGTGGCTTTATGGGTCTGCCTGTATCCGACGGCAAGTAAAAAGGAGCAATAAAGCATGGCAAACAGCATTGCACTTGCGCAGAAGTTTCAGCCGCTGCTTGACGAGGTTTATAAGCGTGAGTCGCTGACCTCCATTTTCGACGTTACGGCAGCACGTATGAACTTCGTTGGCGCAGATACCGTTGAGGTTTTCAAGACCGACATGGACGGTCTCGCGGATTATGATCGAAACGGCGGTTTCAAGTCCGGTTCCGTAACCGGCGCATGGGAGACCTTCAAACTGTCTCAGGACAGAGGCGTTTCCTTCATGGTTGATCGCATGGACAATGAAGAGACCCTCGGCATGGCGTTCGGCACTCTGGCAGGCGAGTTTATCCGCACTAAGGTTGTTCCGGAGCTCGACGCTTACCGTTTCTCGAAGCTCGCAGGCGCAACCGGCATCACTAAGGCAACCGCAGCCGACATTGCAGCAGACACCGACGTTGCAGCAATGATTGATGCAGCGCTCGCAGAAATGGGTGACAACGAAGTGCCGCGTGAGGGTCTGGTCTGCTTCATGTCCGAAAAGACCTATTCCGCATTCAAGGGCAACATTACCCGTTATCTCGCGAACGAGAACGGCGTAAACCGCGAAATCAACAGCTATAACGGCATTCCGATTGTTCGCGTTCCGAAGAATCGCTTCAACACCGGCATCACTCTGAACGATGGCGAGTCGAAGTTCGGCTACGAAATCCCCAAGACTACGAGTTTCCCGATCAACTTCATGCTCATCCATCCGAGCGCAGTAACTCAGGTTACGAAGCACGCTCTGCCGCGCATCTTTGACCCGGATACCAACCAGAAGGCTGATGCATGGCAGTTTGACTATCGCGTTTATCACGATATTTTCACCTTCGAGAAGAAGGCAAACGGCATCTACCTGTCTGCGGCAGCAACCGCAAACGCCTAAAGGCGGTGCAGCATGGCTTGTAGATTTGTGGGTCTGAACCCGAAGGATATGAATTTCGCGAAGCCGGAGAAGGTGCTCGAAGCGGCAAGGCCGGACGTTACCCCGGACGTTGAGCTGGAGACCGCATCGGACGTTACCCCGGATGCAACCCCGGACGTTACCCCAGAGAAGAAAACCTCGCGAAAGCCAAGAGCCGAAGTAAAGCATAAGTAAAGGAGGTGCTGTGCAGTGACAGCAGATGAGAAGTTAAGCATGGTAAAAGCTCTAATCAGCGACGTGAACGTGTCTAGCGAACAGATTAACACTTATCTGGATGTTGCCGCGCAGCGCATTCTTGCTGCGGCTTACCCGTGTGGTACGTCAAAGGTTGAAGTTCCGTCTCGATACGAAACGCTGCAATGCGAACTGGCAGTCCGAATGATTGCCCGTCGCGGCGGTGAGGGTGAGACCGGACACACAGAAAACGGCATTTCGCGTTCTTATGTAAACGCTGACGACAGTGACCTGCTAAGCCGCATCGTTCCTGCTGTGGGGGTGTGCTTATGATGAACCTCGCCCGAAATGCCTCTAAAGTGCTGTTTCGCCTTTATGAGGGGCAGGAAGAAACGAAGGACGAATACGGCAATTTAACTGGTTCTCCGGTTCCTAAATATGGCGAATTGCAGACAGCTTTTCTTACTGTGTCGCCAAATAAAGGCGACGCATCCATAGAGCCGTTCGGTACGCTGACGGATTATGATCGAACCATGAGCACGGCGGACACAACGTGTCCGATTTCCGAACACGCTGTGCTGTGGCTCGACGGCAAAAGCACAGACGAACCGCACAATTATGTGGTAAAGAAACGCGCTCCATGGAAGAACAGCATTGTTTTTGCAATTCAAGAAGTGACGGTCGATGAGTAAAAAAATCAAGCTATCGCTCAATTCGCGGTCGATCGATAGGGCAGTAAAAGAGCTTGAAGCCTACAAAATGTGGGTGGACAAGAAAAGTGCTGAACTTGCCTACCGTCTTGCTCTGATTGGTGCTCACGAAGCGTCTGTGCGGTTCACAACCGCGATGTATGACGGCATCAACGATGTATCTGTATCGCTTGAACCAACCGACAAAGGCTATAAAATCCTCGCAGAGGGTGAGTCTGTGTGCTTCATTGAGTTCGGTGCAGGCGTTCACCATAACGGCAAAGAACCGTATCCGAACCGCCCGAAAGAGGTTGCAAAAATCGGTGAGTACGGCAAAGGACGCGGCAAGCGTGATACATGGGTGTACATTGACGAGGACGGAAAGCATTTTACGCACGGCAATCCAGCAGCTATGCCGATGTGGTTCGCCACAAAGGAGATGGAAATGTCCGTCGAACGCATTGTAAGGGAGGTGTTTCGGTGATTGATATTGAAAGCACTGTGTTTGATGCAGTTGCAAAAGTATTCACTGCCGCATACCCGAAAGGTTCTCGCTATGGCGAGGAAGTGGACACACCCGTTTCTTTTCCGTGTATCACGCTGATTGAAAGCGATAATTACACTTACGAGAAATCGTTGACCGACGAAATGCGCGAACATCATGCAAACTTGATGTACACGCTGAACATTTATTCCAACAAAACGAGCGGTGCAAAGCAGGAATGCAAAGCCATCCTTGCTTTGCTCGATGAGAAAATGCAGAGCCTTGGATTTGTCCGCACGATGAAAGCGCAGACGAAAAACCAAGACTCGAAAATTTACCGAATTACGGCGCGTTACCGTGCTGTTGTTTCGGATGATTACAGAATTTACAGGAGGTAAGTATGAGTATCAGACTTTCTACTGCCGGTATTACGCTGAATTACGCGGTTGAGAGTGCGGCAGGCACTCGTCCGGCCGAAAGCTACACGGAGGTTCCGGAAATCAAGAGCATTCCGGAGATGAACCCTGAACCGGAAACCCTCGAAACTACCACTCTGAAAGAGACCGAGTATAAGACCTATATTGACGGTCTGAAAGACCTCGGCGGCGCGCTTTCTTTTACCGCAAACCTCACCAAAGACCTTGTTACTGCATGGGAAGCTGTTGTGCAGGCAGCTAAGACCGCTGCGGATTCCGGCAAGGCAACGTGGTGGTGTATTCTCATTCCCGGCCTTGAAAAAGCGCTGTATTTCACCGGCACTCCGTCCGCGCTCGGTATGCCCGGCGCAGAGGTTGGCGATGTGCTCGAAGCTACGCTGTATGTGACCCCGACTGGCGCTCCTCAGTGGGAAGCGAAGCCGACCGCTTAAGGCGATAGCCTGACCAACGCAGAGCGACGCAAGGCAACGCAGTATATAAAATAACGAAAATAGCCGCATAGGCGGCATATGGAGGTTTTTGCAATGGCAAATGTCGTAGAAATGAACACCAATGATCGAGTAATGCCCGTTCGTCTGACTGACGAAAAGTCCGGCAAGGTATATGAGCTTGACTTTAACCGTGAAGCAGTTCGCTTTGCCGAGGCGCGAGGCTTCAAGGTAAATTCGATTGCCGATTTCCCGGCAACCGCAATCCCGGAGCTGTTTTATCTTTCGTTCCGCGCCCATCACAAGAATGTTTCTCGTTCGCAGACTGATGCTCTGCTCGATCGCATGGGCGGCATGAGCGCACAGCTCATCGAACGTCTCAATCAGCTCTATGCGCAGGCTGCGCTGACGAACGTGATTGCTGCTGATGAGGATACAGCAAAAAACGGCGGCGTGACTGTGGAACTGTAAGCGATACGGGGAGCGAGGCAAGCGCCCCCGAAGGTCGCGTTCCGCAGTCTGCGACTGAGATTTTCGAACACGATGAACCATTCTATCTTTCAATCGGTATGTCCTTTGAGCAATATTGGTACGGAGACCCGTGGATGGTAGTCTCCTACCATCGTGCCGAAAGAATGCGTTTACGTAGGCGCAATGAAATGCTGTGGCTGCAAGGCATGTACTTCTACGAGGCGATTTGCGATGCATCGCCCTTGCTTCATCCGAATGCAAAACGCGGCACAAAAGCTATTCCGTATCGGGAAAAGCCGTATCCGCTCACGGATGAGCAGACAGCAGAGGAACGTGAAGAGCGCGAAGAACGCGAAGGTGAAAACGACCGTTTGCGTGCTGAGCTGTTCTTCAAGAACTGGGCAGAGAGCACAGCAAAGCGGTTCGAAAAGAAAGAATAACAATTCGCCCATCGTAATGGCGAACAGGGCTGCACGGTTGCGTGCAGCCTTTATTTATATATAAGGAAAGGCGGTGAACGCATGAGCGTAGAACTTGATGCACTGGAACTTGAAATATCCAGTAATTCCGATAAAGCGTCGAAAGGCATTGACGGTTTAATAAAAACCCTCGGAGAACTCAAAAACGCTTCCAAAAGCGGCTCTGGACTGAATACGATTGCTCGCGGTCTGGATAAGGTAAACAGTGCCATTGACCGTCTGAATGTGCAGAAATCAAAGCTGTCCTCGCTCAGAACCGCACTTAGTAATCTGACGTTCGGGCAGAATAATCTAACGAAAACCGCAAACCGGCTGATAAAGCTGAACGAAGCGATTAAAACGCTGAATGTAGACTCAGGCAAGTTTGCGGCACTTAATTCCGCTATGCAGAGCGTGTCGTCCATTGAAAAGGCAACCGGCATGAACTCGGTTATCAACACACTGAAAAAGCTCGACACAGTAACGGAACAGCTCGAAAAGACAGATCTCGATAAATTTGCAACGCAGATGCAGAAAACCGCTGACGCTGTTCGTCCTCTTTCGACCGAAATGCAGAAAGTTTCGAACGGTTTTAACGCATTCCCGATTAAAATTCAGCGTCTCATTGCTGCGACGGACAAAGTGCCGTCCTCGACGAAGAAAGCGAGTATCGGTCTGTCCGGTATGATGAAAGGCTTTCTCTCGTTTGCTGCTATTGATCGTGCAGCGGATAAGGTTTCTGATTGGGTGGTCAGCTCGAACGCCTACGTTGAGAATATGAACCTGTTCAGCGTAACCATGGGCAAAGCAGCAGACAGTGCCTTTGAGTACGCAGAGGCGGTAAACAAGGCCGTCGGCATTGACGTTTCCGAATGGATGAGGTATCAGGGTATGTTCAAGCAGATTGCATCTGGCTTTGGCGTGCTCGAAACCAAGGCAAACACCATATCGAAAAACCTCGCGCAGCTCGGTTACGACATTTCCTCTTTCTATAACATCTCGATTGAAGATGCAATGCAGAAGCTCGAAAGCGGCATCGCGGGCGAAATCGAGCCTATGCGCCGCCTCGGTTATGCGATTGACGAAGAAACGCTGAAACAGGTTGCGCTTGCTCACGGCATCTCTCTGAGCGTCAACAGCATGACGCAGGGTCAGAAATCTCAGCTGCGTTACATTGCAATCATGGAGCAGTCGAAAAACTCCATGGGAGACCTTGCGCGAACTGTCCAAACTCCGGCAAACGCAATGCGAATTATGCACCAACAGTTAAACCAGTTGACACGTGCTCTCGGTAATCTATTCATTCCGATTATCGAAAAGGTTCTGCCGTACTTGCAGGTATTCACAGAGCTGCTGACTGACGCGGTGCAGCGCATGGCACAGCTCATGGGATTTACCCTGCCGAAGATTGATTACTCTGGTATGCAGGATGGTCTGTCCGGCGTGGGAGACGATGCAGACGATACGACGAACAGCTTGAAAAAGCTGAAAAACGCAGTTCTCGGCATTGATGAATTGAACGTGCTCGATAAGCAGAATACCACCTCTGGCTCTAACGACCTCGGCCTTGATATGCCGGAATATGACTTCCTTGCCGGACTCAATCAGCAGACTGATGAGCTGAAAAAGCAGATCGAAGCGCAGGTGGGTGCTATCAGTGCAGTTATGTCGGGTGCTTTACTTGTGCTCGGCGCAATCCTTGCGTTCACAGGCGTAAACATTCCGTTAGGTATTGGACTTATGGCGGCAGGTGCGGTCGGCCTTGCGGCGGAAGCGGCTATCTATTGGAATGCAATGGACAGCAAGGTTGCAACTGCTCTTGCAGGCGTAATGGCAGTTTGCGGCGCGTCACTGTTCGCGCTCGGTGCAATCCTTGTGTTCAGCGGCACGGACATTTCCCTCGGCATCGGAATGATGGTTGCAGGCGGTGCACTGCTCGCCGGTTCGGCTATCGTTGCATGGCACAGCATGGACGCATACATTCAGGGCGCAATTGCAAGCCTGCTCGTTATTCTCGGCGGTGCATCACTTGCCATTGGCGCAATCATGGTTTTCTCCGGTGCGAACATCCCTCTGGGTATCGCGCTCATGGCGGCAGGTATCGCTGCTGTAGGCGGCGGTGTGGCTCTTGCGTGGGGCAGCGTAAGTCAGCAGGTTAGAACAGCAGTCAGCGCAATAACGCTTGTTCTCGGCGGTGCTCTGCTTGCGGTTGGTGCTCTGCTTGCGTTCAGCGGAGCAAACATTCCGCTTGGTATCGGCTTAATGATTGCAGGCGCGGTTTCTATCGGAGCTGCGGCTGCTCTTAACTGGGGTATGCTGACGGCCAATGTAAGTGCAGCTCTTGGAGCAATCGCACTCGTTGCATCCGGTGCGGCGCTTGCGCTCGGTGTTATCCTCGCCCTGAGTGGCAATCTCCCCATTGGCATTGGCTTGATTGCACTCGGTGCAGCCGGTATTGCAACAGCGCTTACCGCAAACTGGTCGCTGATACCGGCACAGGTACAGAGTGTGCTTTCTTCCATCATGGTTTACGTTGCCGGTTCTATGCTTGCAATCGGCGCAGTCCTGCTTTTCGCCGGGCAAATTCCGGTTGGTCTTGGTCTGGTCGCCGCAGGTGCACTCATTCTCGGCAAAACGGTAGCGGCGAACTGGGGCGCGCTCAGTACGAAACTGCGTCAGCAGATTACCGCTGTAACCGCAATCGTCAGTGCTGCGTTCCTTGCTCTGGGCGCAATCATGCTGTTTACGGGCGCGAATGTACCGCTCGGTCTCGGCATGATCGTTGCAGGCATTGCAAGTGGAGCGACGGCGGTTGCCGTCAACTGGGGATACCTCAAAGCGCAGGTGCAGTCCGCTCTTGCATCTCTTACTGCAATTGTTGCAGGCGCGTCCGTCGCAATAGGTGTTGCACTCATCCTCATGGGGCAAATTCCGCTCGGTCTTATGTTCCTGCTCGGCGGTGCGGTTGCAGGCGTGGCATCGAGCGCGTTGTCCTCCAACAGCTCGACAAAGAGCTATTCTCGTTCGCTGAACGGTCTGACTGCTGCAAATCGCTCGTTTGTGAACACGAACACGAAGCTGCTCAACGATTACACCTCTCTGTCCGGTTCGCCGGATATTGGAATGTTTGCGTCCGGCGGTTTCCCGGCGCACGGTTCTCTGTTCGTTGCAGGGGAGAACGGTGCAGAGATGGTTGGTCAGATTGGCAACCGAACCGCAGTTGCGAATAATGACCAGATCGTAAGCGGCATTGCATCCGCGAACGACGGTGTAATAAACGCAGTTATGGCAATCGGCAGCATGATTGTAAAGGCAATCGACGATAAGGATAACAGCATTACGCTTGACGGCAAGACCGTCAGCCGTGCGCTGTACAAATACAATAACGAAGTTGCCCGTGAAAAGGGCACGAGTCTCGTAACGGGGGTGAGCAGGTGATTTTGAAAGTCGGAAATCTGGATTTAACGCCATACATCGCGTATGGCGGCATCAAGTGGCAAAGGTCTGACGTTGACGGCAAGAATGCTGGTCGAATGCTCGACGGCACAATGCAGCGTGATCGTGTGGCTATCAAAATCCGATTTGACGTTACCTGCCGCCCTCTTACGGCGGCAGAACAGGCAAAAATCCTGTCCGCTATCGAACCGGAGTTTGTGACGCTGACGTACACAGACCCGGTGACGAACAGCACGAAAAGCGGACAGTTTTACTCGAACAATTTTCCGTCCACATTCGCTATGGTTCGAAACGGCACGGAATATTGGAGCGGTTTAACGTTTCCGCTGATACAGAAATAAGGTGAGTACATGACAGGAAATTCAATCATTTACGGAGATCGCACGTTTACAAACCTCGACGTAAAAGAAGGACGGACAACCTCTGAACGTTCGCCCATTGGCGATGTGCTGACAATTGACACGTTGGAGTTCGATGTTGTGTCGGATGATACCACCCTCACCGATTTCATTCGCAACACGCCTTTGACCTTCTTCCATGATGATGAACAGATGGGCATTTTCTACGTGCAGAAAGTCAGCCGGACATCCATCAATACTTATCACTTCGCGTGCACGTCTACCGTCGGTCTGCTTGACGAAACGTATCACGATGGCGGCATCTACACAGGTGAAACCGTAAAAGAGGTCTGCGAGGACATTTGCAGTCCGCTGACGGTTTACACCAAAACGAACTTGCAGAACATCAAGCTCTACGGTTGGCTTCCTATCGCAACACGGCGTGAAAACCTCACGCAGGTGCTTTTCGCGATTGGTGCAACGTTCAAGGTTGACTTTGACGGTGCAATTCGCATTGAAGGGTTGTGGAGCGGCGAGGCAAGCGAAATCACCGCAGGCGAAATCTACGCAAGCGGTACGGTTGATTACGCAACGCCTGTTACCGAGGTAATCGTAACCGAACACGCCTATTCGCAGAGCGCAACGGAAACGACGGAGCTTTTCAAGGGTACAACGTCGGCAGGCGACAAAATCACCTTCGACGAACCGTGTTACGATCTTGCGGCATCTGGCTTTTCCATTCTTGCAAGCGGTGCGAATTGGGCAACGGTTTCGGCAGGCTCAGGCGTGTTGACGGGTAAAAAGTATACGCACGTTACCCGGCAGGTAATGCAGCAGATTAAGCCGAAAACACGCGAACTCGTTACGCAGTCCGACAATACGGTTAAGGTAGAGAGCGCAACGCTCGTATCTCTCGTAAACGCGACGGCGGTCGCAGAACGCCTTGCTGAGTATTACAGCCACAACGAACGTATCAATTACAAAATCGCAACCAAGCGTGAAACCCCCGGTGATGTAGTGAAGATTGCGCATCCTTACGGCGGCACAGTCTCTGGCTGCATTGAAAGTGCGGATATTACGGTATCCGGCAAACTTGCGGCAGAGGAAAGCGTGCTGGTTGATTATTTCCCGCCGGACATTGGCGAGCAGGAATATTACGATACGGTCGAAGTTCTGACCAAAGATGGAACGTGGACTGTGCCGGAGAATGTGACGAGTATTCGTGTAGTGCTGATTGGGGGAGGGTCTGGCGGTTCGAGCGGATGTGAGGGCGAAGATGGCAAGAACGTGTACAACGGCGGCGCAGGCGGCAAAGGCGGCATAGCGGGCGTAGGTGGCGCGGGCGGAAAGGTTTACAGCGTTGAAATGGATGTTACGCCCGGAACGAATTACGCAGTGCAAATTGGTGCAGGCGGCAAAGGTGGCGTATATTCCACAGACGGCAGCGTAGCCGGTACGTCTGGCGTGCAAACAAAGTTCGGCTCGCTATCCTCTGAAAACGGCTCATCTTCTGATATAGGTTTTGCAGACCCAGTCAACAACCAGTTTTACGCCCAAGCCGGAGACGACGGCATTAAGGGCGGAGATGGAGGCAACGGCGGCGAAGCAAACTATACAAGCGATGATAGCAAGGTTCGCGCAGGCAAAGACGGAGGAAACGCCCTCGGCTATGCAGGCGGCAAGGGCGCAAGCGGCAGTGCAGCTAAAAGCGGTAGTAGTTCAAGCAACCCTAATCAGATTGGCGTTTCGGGCGGCGGCGGTGGCGGCGGTGCCGCTATGGGCAATGCAGGAGAAGACGGCAACAAAGGCCGCTTGGAATGGTCGAATTTCGACCTTCCGAACTATCAAGGTTACGGGTGGAACGCAAAAGGCGGCTCGGGCGGCTTTGGCGGCGACGCAACTATCATTCCGAACACGCCGACTATGCTCGGCTGCGGCGGCGGAGGAGGTCACGGCGG
>ERZ1034844.709-NODE-709-length-17371-cov-4.270501_pt1 | contig 17371 bp, 14 predicted proteins | sample MGYA00520594_ERZ1034844 | MGnify/ENA primary metagenome ERZ1034844 (study PRJEB33766, sample SAMN09781733) | gut metagenome | biome: gut microbiome | host: Homo sapiens | place: Madagascar | study: EMG produced TPA metagenomics assembly of the PRJNA485056 data set... | reverse complement strand
ACACATTGTTCTTTTATATTTTTTGTATTTTTTATGTTTTTTGCACAAAAAGAAGTTGACTTTTCTTAAAACCTGTATTATATTATATACAGAAACACAAACAAGCCAAACTCCTTAAAAGGATACCTTCCTTTTATTTTATCCTAAACTCCCCAAAAAGAGAGGACGTCACGTCCTCTCTTTTTACTGTCTTTTTTCTTTTTATTTACCGGGAAATCTTTGTTATGAGATCATTGGATAAAAAGTACGGCGCGTCATCAAACGGATTGATCACGATCCCGTCATTCCCGTTTTGACTGAGCGCGGCTGCTTCCCCAAAGGTCTGCACTGCCGTCTTCTTCGGATGCTTTTCGTCAAAGACATTCTGCCATCTAAGCAGCGCTTCCGGATCCGTAAATACCGGGATCGCAGAGGTTCCATCCGTGTTTGCCACCGTTGGGAAGGACAGGTTTGTTCCATCCGCAAACACCGCCATCATAAATTTCGCATGCGCGATGCTGTAATGAAACAACCGCAGAAACTCCGGCTCCTTTTCAAACTTCGCGTAACCCGAAAGCAGTCCGCGCAGCTGTGGATTTTCCACCGTTTCTTTCTGCTCCGCCATCTGATCCGGACGGATATTGCTGAACACGGAAAATCTTTTGATATTTTCCTGCCGCATATTTTCAAAATGCAGAGAAACCATACAGTTTTCCGCTTCCTCTGCGCCTCTTCCCGGAGCAAGCTCTAACTTATCTACTCTCGCCGCGGCAAGCGGAACGCCGGGATGATACAGATAAACGGCATCTCCCACATGCACCTTTCCGCTCACGGTTCCGACTGCCGCGATCCCGATCTGCCCCATGGAAAAGATCTGCTCTGTCAGAAATATAAACTGTCCCGCCTTCCCACGGTCTTTCTTTCCAAATAATCCCATGTTTCTTTCCCCCGTATCTTATTTGCTGTTTGCCGGTTCGATACTGATCGATTTTCCTTTGATCTTTACGTTTTTCATCGCCTGAAGCACTTCTTTTCCATATTCACACGGGACTTCAACGAACGTATATTTATCATACATGTCGATCGCGCCGACCAGTTTACCCGGCATTCCGGATTCCCCTGCAAGCGCTCCCAAAATATCACCCGGTTTTACCTTCTGTTTCTTTCCGATATTGATAAAGAGACGTACCATACCGTCTTCCGCGCCGGTATCACCAAAGTTGTAGTTGGCGTCATCCGCCTCGCTGCTGTCGCCCTCGCCCAGTGCCATTTTAAGGAATGCCGCCGCAATATCCATCGAAGTATAATCCGACTCATTGACCTGCTCATCGATCAGATTGATCATATCTGTCAGATCTTCCTCATCAATGATCTGCTCGATCTTATCCATGATCTTTTCCATCTTGATCTGCGCGACATCTTCGCTGGTCGGGATCGGCTGCGCAAGGATCTTGGTCTTGCAGTAGCGCTGGATATCCTTTAATTTGTATACTTCTTTTCCACGCACAAACGTAAACGCGCGTCCGGTACGGCCTGCACGTCCGGTACGGCCGATACGGTGTACATAGTATTCGTCATCCTGCGGAATGTCAAAGTTGAATACCGCCTCGACATCGTCCACATCGATACCACGCGCCGCCACGTCCGTCGCAATAAGGATCTCAGTCTTGCCGTTTCGGAAACTGTTCATGACACGGTCTCTCTGGGACTGCTTCATATCTCCGTGCAGTCCTTCCGCGAAATATCCCCTGCCCTGCAGTTCACTCGCGAGCTCATCTACCATACGCTTGGTGTTGCAGAATACGATGGAAAGCTTCGGATCATAGTAGTCTAACAGTCTGGTCAGCACATCCACCTTATCCTTGCGCTTTACATCATAGTAATACTGGTCGATGCTCGGAACGGTGAGTTCCTTTTTTACTACTTTGATCGTTACTGCGTCTTTCTGGTATTTCTTTGTGATATCTAAAATTGCCTTTGGCATGGTTGCGGAAAATAACACCGTCTGACGTTCCTCCGGAATATAGGAAAGGATTGTCTCGATATCCTCACGGAATCCCATGTTTAACATCTCATCCGCCTCATCCAGCACAACGGTATGCACATGTTCACAGCGGATCGTTTTTCTGCGCAGATGATCCATGACACGCCCCGGTGTACCGATGATGATCTGTGCGCCGCCTTTTAAGGAACGGATCTGCTTTGTGATATCCTGTCCGCCATATACCGGGAGGATCTTGATCCCGTGCATATATTTGCTCAGTTTGCGGATCTCATCCGCCACCTGGATCGCAAGCTCTCTGGTCGGGGAAAGGATAATGACCTGTGTCTTTTTATTGTCCGGATCTACTTTTTCAAGCATCGGGATTCCAAACGCAGCTGTCTTTCCGCTTCCGGTCTGCGCCTGGCCGATCACGTCTCTGCCGCTTAACACAACCGGGATCGCCTGTGCCTGGATCGGAGATGCTTCTTCAAATCCCATATCTTTGATACCGCGCAGAATCTGCGGGCTTAATTCTAATTCATCAAACCTTAATGTCTCCATTTATTTCCTTTCTTTCATCAAAAAAAGCTGCTATACAATCTACAAAGTTACCAAGGATTGCACAACAGCCCATAACTCTACATGTCGTTGCTATCATAGCAGAGGTATCTTTAATTGTCAAACGGTATTTCTGTGACCTGACGCACCAGCGTGCGGGATTCCTCCGTCTGTATCAGCGCCTCTTTTTCCCTCCGCGTCAGCTTTTTTATGGCAGCCTCCCGTTTCATTGCCGCCTCTTTCGTATCCGAGATCTCCAGATACACCAGCTTTAGCGGCCCACGGCCTTTCGTGTATTTGGCTCCCTTTCCACTGTTGTGCGCCCGGATGCGTTTGCAGATCTGATTCGTCCATCCAGTGTAATACGTCCCGTCCGCGCACAAAAGCATATAGGTATAATTTTTTATTTCTTCTTTCATAGACTTTCCAAAACCTTCATAAAACATACGGGCATACGATTTTATGTACACGGGATTGCATCTGCCATCCCGCTCTATAGAAAGCAATCGACAAACCGGTAGTTAAACCTGATCTTTCCTGTTGTACTTCTTCTGGTAAAAAGAGATTCGATTGCGAATTTTTAAATCCCGTCTTACCATATTATACGAAAGAATCGCTTTTCGGTTCCTGTCCGTAGATCGTTCCTTCTTTTTCTCCGAAAGCGCCGATGCTTACGTTGCTTCGCTTCTGCTTTTTCACCTGATACAGCATTCCATCCGCCGTATGTAAAAAATCCCAGATCTTTCCATCCTCGCGCGGGACATCCAAACAGATGCCCTGTGAGATCGTGACATACTCCGCCGCCGGGAAACAGCTGTGCTCCAGTCTCAGATTTATAATGCTTTCCCGCAGCTGAAGCGCCAGTTCCAGTACTTTTTCCCTGGTGCAGCCCTCGTAGATCAATATAAATTCGTCCCCGCCGTAACGCGCACCGAAGATACCGCTTTGCCGCATCAGATCCCGGATGCAGTCGGCGATATGACGGATACAGTCGTCCCCTGCCTGATGTCCGTAATGATCGTTATACTGTTTAAAGTAATCAATGTCAAGAATCTCCACGGCAAGCGGCGTCCGCTCCCGCATTGCGCGCTGAAACGCCTCTTCCGCGTAATCGTTCAACCGGAAACGGTTGTACATGCCGGTCAGCGCATCCGTCTCCGAGCGTTTCTGCAAGATACGGTTCTGCTCTTCCATGGCTTTCCGCTGTTTTGCCGTCTCCTCTAAGGATTTTCGGATATTTAACATGCTGAGCACCGTGTAACGGTTTTCGTTTTCCATCAGTTCTGCCAGCTCAAAATATTGCGCCGCCGCCTCTTTGTAATGCTCCGTCTCACCCTTTACCTTGTAATAACGGATCTTTAACGCCAGAAGCTGTCTGCGGATATGGGTGATCCCCGCTTTTGTCGCAAGCTCCTCCATGGAAGAGAGCACCGCGAGGAAATCCTCACTCTTTCCGATCAGGAAAAGCATTTCACAGTACGCGTAAAGATCATCAAACACCGAGAGAAATTCCATCGGCTGCTCCATCATCCCACGGATCTGTTCAATGCAGTCGTCCCTGCTTTTTGTGTGTCCCATGGAATTGTAACAGCGCGCCTTAAAGCAGCAAAGCGCGATCTCCTCGATCTTTCCGAGTCTGTCCTTGCAATCCTCCTCGGCTTTTTGGATGTAATACGCCGCTTTTTCCGGAAACTCCCGGTACAGGTAAGTATTTCCGATCCCAATATAATAGGTAAGAAGATAACTGAAATACTCCGGTGACATCTTCGTCTTACAAAGTATCTGATAGCCGATCTCATAGTACTGCTGCGCCTGACTGTACTCCCCGAGCCGGTTGTAGAGCGTGCCGATGTTCATATTCACGATGATCCCGACATCCTGCATGTGATATTTTTCACAATAGGAGAGCGCGCTTAAGTAATAGTCCATCGCAAGCGGCGCATTTCCACGGTTTGCGGATGTGATCGCAAGCAGATTGTAACTGCGCGAAAGAAGCTCCCACTGTCCGCTCCGGTCGAGATACGCAAGCGCGACAGACAGACTTTCAAAGAGTTTGTCCACGTTGTTCAATATGTAATAGGCTTCCCCCATGTAATAGGCGGAGAAGCCGAGTAATGTTTCATCTTTGGTCTTTCTTGCGTACTCATATAAATTTTTACAATAGTATAATGTTTTTTCCGCATCGATCCCACGGTTTCCAAGTGCGCTGCGGATCCAGTCCTGCACCTGTCCGTTCTGACTGAGTGACTCCATATGTCCCTCCTTATTCTATATCCTGATGTCGTTCATTATACTATAATTTTTCGAAAATCAAAATGTTTGTACCTGATTTTATTCAAAAAACGTGATCGGATCAATGGTCTCTTCCCCGTGGCGCAGCGCGAAATAAAGGTTGCTGCCCTCAACGGAATAGTATTTGGTCGGCTCACTGACATAGCCGAGCACATCGCCCGCCTCCACATAAGCGCCCGCATGGAACGGAACTTCTTTTAACTGACCGTAAACGGCGGAATAGCCGTTGCCGAGATCCATCGTTACCGTGCATCCGGTCTCCTCGTTTGTGGAAATATCCGTAATGATGCCGTCAGCCGCGCAGGTCACCTTGTCATTGACCTCGCCGGCAATGATGACCGCCGGATTGTAACGATAGGAATCGAGCGTCGCGTAATAGACGGTCTGATCCATACTGTAATTCATGATCACATTTCCCTGAAGCGGCCAGAGCAGTTCGGAGCTCTCCGAGAAATTTAACTCTGCCGTGGTCGTTCCGGTCGGAACCGCCGCCTCTGCCTCTTCTTCCACAGACTCCGTCTCCACGTCCGTTTCCACGGAAGGCATGACCTGCTCGGTCTGTGGTTCACTCACTTCCGGAAGCAGGATATTGGAAACATCCTCTGCCGGTTCCACTTCGGTTTCTTCCTCTGTCACATATTTTTCGCCATCCGGCTCTGCCTTCTGCTCATACTGCTCATTCCGATTCGTCTGCTCCGAAACGTAAATTCCTGTCATTCCCGCCGCCGCAACGACCATAAGCCCCGCCGCAAACATAAACTGTTTCTGTTTTAAAAATTTTCTCCATTTATCCTTTCTCATATCATCACCATCCATAGTCTTATTTTCTATGTATAGTGTTGACGCATTTTTACTTTTTATTCTGTTATTTCGATATTTGGAAAATAATATTTTAAAATTTCCACGCAGTCCTTCCCGTCCTTCGCGAGTTCGTTGGCTCCCCACTGGGATAATCCGTAGCCGTGTCCGAGACCTTTCGTGACAACACGCACCCGTCCGTCCACTTCCGCGATCGTAAAACACGCCGAGGCAAGCCCGAATCTGTCCCGGAACTCATCCCCGGATACCGTCGTGCCGCAGACCGTCACCGAAGTCACATAACCGCCGTCATCCCTGCCGTCGATCGCGATCTGTGAGACCGGATCTGTCTCCTGAAATGCCGCATTCGGAAATATCTGCTCTAATTGTGCCAGAAATTCCGTTTTTTCAAAATAAATCACTTTCAGATAATCTTCCGACGGAAGATCTGCCTGACTGTCCACGCCGGTCAGATACGGAAGTTCTGCCGCCGTCCTTGTCTTTCCCGCGCTGACCGCATGGTAGGGCAGCATCAGCGTGGTATTGCCGCCGTAAGATACCGTGATATCTGCCGTGTCATCCACTGCGTCCGCAAGGATCTGATAATCCGTGGCAAAGTTTTTCTCGCCGAACGCCGCCATCATCTCCTGGACGGAAAGTCCGCTCTCCGGCTCCCTGCCCGCCGCCACGGCATAGTCATAATTTGCGCGCGCGATCACTGCCTGCGCACGGATTGCCTCGCGCTCGCTGTCTACATGGATCTCTTTTGCCAGAATGGCGATCAGCTGTTCCCGTTCCTTTGGCATACTGCCCTGTGCCATCACCGCAGTCTCGGTAGCTGTCTCATAGACCGACTCCCCCGCAACCGGTGTCCCCTGAAAAAACACGGTCACGATATAGGGAAACAGAAATAAAAAGATTACGAGCGACAGCATGATTTTTATTTTTTCTTTCACTTTATGATCCCACCTTGTCCGTTTATTTTATGCATGGGATCTGTTTTTATGCTGTCGCTCTGCCAAATTACATTTTCTTTAAGATGATATTGCTCAGTTCGGCGAACTGTGCGAGTGAGAGCGCTTCGCCGCGGATCGTGATCGGAACACCAAGCTCTGTGATACTCTCTTCGATCACTTCTTTGGAAAGCGTGAGCTCCCCGGAATTTTTCAGTCCGTTCGCGAGCGTTTTTCTGCGCTGGTTGAACGACGCGCGGATAATACGGAACATCAGCTTTTCGTCCTCCACCTGTACCGGCGGCTCCTTGTGTCTGGTCAGACGGATGACCGCGGAACCGACCTTCGGGCGCGGCATAAAGCAGTTTGGCGGTACGATCGCAACAATCTCCGGTGCGGCGTAATACTGCACTGCCAGCGAAAGCGCGCCATAGTCCTTGGTGCCCGGTCCGACCTGCATGCGGTCTGCCACTTCCTTTTGCACCATGACGGTGATGGAATCGATCGGCACATGGCTTTCAAACAGTCCCATGATGATCGGCGTCGTGATATAATAAGGAAGATTCGCAACGACCTTGATCGGTCTGCCTCCGTTTTTCTCCTCTGCCAGTTTTCTAATATCTACCTTTAAAATATCCTGGTTTATGATCTCCACATTGTCATACGCCCCCAGCGTATCGCCGAGGATCGGGATCAGGTTTTTGTCGATCTCCACTGCCGCCACTGCCCGCGCGTGCTCACACAGATACTGTGTCATCGTGCCGATCCCCGGTCCGATCTCAAGGACAAAATCATCCTTTGTCACATCTGCCGCCGCAATGATCTTTTCGAGTACATGCGTATCGATCAGAAAGTTCTGTCCAAATTTTTTCTGAAAATTAAAATGATATTTCTGCAGAACCTCTATCGTATTCTGCGGAATCCCAAGTGTTGCCATACGTTTTCCTTCCTTATTCTTCTATACCAAGCATAAATTTGTTCACAACGTGACAGACGCCGTCCTCATCATTGGAATAGGTGATAAAGTCTGCCGCTTCTTTTACCTCTTTTTGCGCATTTTCCATTGCCACGCCAAGCCCGGCGAACCGGATCATGGAGAGATCGTTAAATCCGTCGCCACAACAGATCATGTGGGACTTGTCCTCGCCGAGAAACGCGAGCAGCTTTCCAAGGGAGTATGCCTTGTCGATCTCCGGCGGCATGATCTCAAGGAAAAACGGTTCGGAACGGAAAATATTGAGCCGCGCGCCAAACTGTTCCCGCAGCTCTTTCTGTGCGTCAAAGATCTGTTTCGGTTCCCCGGTCATTAAGAATTTGTTTTCCGGGAAATCAATGTACTCCACAAAATTGTGAACCTCCTGCATCGGCAGATGGTTGATCCTTGCCTCAAGCTCGTTGTATTTATCTTTTCCATTTCCGAGCACGATCCCGGATTCCGTGTAGGATAAGATACCGATATTCATTTTTACCGCGTAATCATAGAGATGCTTTACATACTCTTCCGGAACGGTCTTATTGTAAACGACTTCTTTTGTCCTGCAGTTGATGATCTTTGCGCCGTTAAAAGAAAGGATATATCCGCCGTATTTTTCCAGCTCAAGCTCCTCCGCCAGCGGCAGTACGCCGGGTGTCGGTCTTCCGCTCGCAAGCACTACGGTCTTTCCCTCTTTCTGGATTCGCATCAGCGCTTCTTTTGTTTTCGGTGTGATCTCTTTTTTTGAATTGGTCAGTGTTCCGTCCAAATCCAGCACTATAATCTGATAAGCCATATTTTTTCTCTCTTTCGGAATTTCCTTATTTTATACCTGATTTTATTTCATATTTTACCATGTAAGTAAATATATCATACTCTGCGGCGAAAAGGAATCATTTCCCGCGCGCATCCTGTTTTTCGTACTGCGCCGCCGCCTCCACAAAATGCCGCGCAAACGCCGGGTTGGACGGATAGTACAGATGTGGGAAGCCCATATAGCAGGTGTCCGTCTCATGCACACAGTCCCAGCTTTTGCCGGAAACCGGCTTTTTCGCCACACAGTCCGCTCCGTTATCCTCACTGTCGTAATAATGAAATTCATGACCGAGGATACGCGCGCCCTCATTTAGAAAATGCGGCTGTCTTTCCCGGACTTCCACATAGCCGAACCGCACGAGTTTTCCCTTGTATACACATTCTTTTGGCAGAACACCGCACATCGCATGGGAAACGCCATTTTCATCGACCAGTGCGCTGTGCAGATACATAAACCCTCCACATTCCGCGATCACGGGCATCTTTTTTTCCACGGCGTTTTGAACCGCCTTTCGCATTGCCGCATTTTTTTCCAGATCCGCCGCGAAAAGCTCCGGATAGCCGCCGCCCAGGATCAGTCCCACGATCCCCTCCGGCAGTTTTTCGTCCGACAGCGGGGAAAACGGGATGAACTCCGCCCCGTACTCCTCCAGCAGCCGCATGTTGTCCTCATAATAAAAACAGAATGCCGCGTCTTTTGCGATCCCGATCTTTACCGTCTGCCTCGCCTTTTCCCTTTTGGCTTCGCGAACCGGAAATGCCTCTGTTTTTTCCCGCGCTGCGGCAAGGATCTTTTCCAAAGAAATGTGCTCCGAAAAAAGTTCGCCCGCCCGCTTTGTCTGCGCCTTTAAATCGGCGATCTCCTGTGGCATTTTAAGCCCCAGATGGCGGCTCTCGATCTTTAGATCTTTCACATTCGGGAAAAATCCAAACACCGGGACGTTTAATTCTTCCTCGATCACCGGCGCGATCGTCTGATAAAAGCTCTCCGACACGCGGTTTAGAATGACACCGCAGATCCGTTTTTCCACATCATAATGCAAGAATCCGGCTATGAGCGGAAGCAGGGAACGCCCCATGCCGTGGGCATCCACGATCAGAACAACCGGCATTTTTAACGTACACGCAAGATCATAGGCACTGCCCTCCGCCTTAATGCCGCCAAGTCCGTCATAAAGTCCCATCACGCCCTCCACGACGGAGATGTCACAGGTTGCTTCACCTGCCGCAAAAAGCTCGCGCACCCCGTTTTCATCCGAGAAAAAAGTATCCAGATTCCTTGATGGCACACCGATCACTTTCTGGTGGAACATCGGGTCGATGTAATCCGGCCCGCACTTAAACGCGCGCACGGAAAGCCCCCTGCTTTTTAACGCTTCCAAAAGCGCGCAGGTAAGCGTGGTCTTTCCACTTCCGCTCTTCGCCGCGGCGATCAGGATCCTTGGCGGATTCAGTGTTCTAACGTCTTCTTTCCTCATAAAACCTCTTTCTTTTCCTATATGTCCAGTGGATTTTTACAAAACTTCCACTCTACATCTGCATCGTACATAAATACACCGGATTTTCCGCCTGCATCAGATGGTAGTTCCCGACGGCTTTCGCGCGGCTCACCTGCAATGCCACGACCTCCGACTGTGTGACCTCTGTTTCTTTTAGGAGTGCCGTGATCTCCGAAACGGTCTCCAGACTGATCGCAGTGATGACAATGCGGATATGCGGATTTTTTTCTCTTAATACGTTTAAGATCTCACGCAGGTTTCCACTGCTGCCGCCGATAAACGCATGGGTCGGCACCGGCAGTTCTTTTAATGCGTCCGGCGCTTTTCCGTGAACGACCGTGATATTTTTTAAATGAAATTTTGCACGGTTCTGTTCAATCAGCGCCACGGCCTCTTCCTTTTGTTCCACTGCAAAGACACGGAGCTTTGCGGAACGCGCGGCTGCCTCCACTGCGATCGAGCCGGTTCCGCTTCCGATATCATAGACCACGGAATTTTCCGTCAGATGGAGCTTGCATATCGCGACTTCGCGCACTTCCTCTTTTGTCATCGGTACTTTTCCTCGGATAAACATATCATCCGCCTTTTCCGGCGCAAGGTATCGATCCGCACAGGAAGCATTCTGCACCGCGCAGATATAGAGTCCTTCCTCCGTCACCTGTTCACACGCTTCCGGCGTGAGCGTATCGATCTTCTGTTCCGGATAAGAAAGCTGATAACCGACTTTTACCGTACAGTCAGAAAGACCTGCCTCCTTCAATACCGCTCCGATCTGCCGGATGTCTTTGGCGCCGGAGACTAAGAGGATCGTTTTTTCATGGCAGCGCACTGCCTCTGCCACTTCCGCTTCCCATACATCCCTGCCGCCTTTTCCATGAATGCTCAGTATTTTCGCGTCCTGCCAGTTCATGCCGCACGCTGCCGCAAAACAGGACACCGACGAAATTCCGGGCTGTATGCGAATCGAGATTTCTTCCGCTCTCTCTTTCTTCCACGCAGTCAGCTTCTGATACAGCTTTTCACATCCGCTGTAAAATCCGCTGTCACCGGAAAAAAGGATGACTGCGCGCACGGTCTCTCCCGCCGCCTGATCCAGCGCATCGGAAAGCACCGGGATGATGTCTTCTGCCAGATAATACGGAAGCGTTTCTTTTTTCGCGTGAAGTCCGGTGAGCAGCCGCTTCGCGCCAAAGAGATAGTCTGCCTTTTCTATGGCATCCTGCGTCTCCACGGTGCGCGTTCCCATTTCTCCCATGCCCGCTCCCGCAAGCACAATATCCATTCTGTTTTTAACCGGGATCGATACTCCCGTCAGTTCTTCCAGCTTGCGGCACACCGCAAGAAATGTCATCCCCAGCTCTTTCTCCGGATTTCCGATCACGCAGAGTGTGATCCCGGCATGCACTGCCGCCTCTGCTTTTTCCTGGAATCCGCCCGTGATCCCGCTCTCTTTTGTGACCAGATAACGGATATCATACGCATGGATAAACGCCAGATTCATTTCCTCCGAAAAAGGTCCCTGCAGCGCAAGGATCTGTCTGCCCTCCAGTTCTTCCTTTTTGCAGAGCGCAAGGCTTTCCATCCCCGGCAGCACCCGCACATAAAGTCTCTTTTTTAATTCCGGATCCGCACAGTAGACGGAAAGTTCCTTGCTTCCGGTCGTAAGCAGGACGTTTCCCGTTCCGCCATTTTTTATCTCTTCCTGCAATGCCTTCGCGCATGCGTAGCTGTCCGAAAACCAGAGCTCACGCTCCCCTCCATCCAACGCGGGAACCGCGGCTCCTTTGGTTTCCCGCTTTAACCGAAAATAAGGCAGCCCACTTTCGCGCGCACTGCCTTTTATATTTTTGGAAACCTCCGTCGCAAACGGATGTGTCGCATCCACGACCGCAAGAAACGCGCCGCTTTCCATAAGCCCACACATTTCCTCTGTATTCATTCTGCCCTGACGTACCGTAATACCTAAAAGCTCCGGCATCACTTCTTTTCCATACTCCGTCGCCACACAGACCACTGCCTCGATTCTGGCTCCAGAGAGTGTCATCGCAAGTTTTCTTCCCTCGGTCGTCCCGGAAAAGATCAGCACTTTTTTCATAGGCGGTATCCCCGCTTTGTCACCAGTTTTCCATCCATGATCTGTGACTGTGAATTGCCGATATAGACCGTTGTAAACATATTGACCTCACGTTCCCGCAGTTCTTTTAAGGTACACACCGAGATCTTCTCGCCCTCGCGCCCGATATTTTCCACATAACCGCAGGCGCGTGTCTCCTCCATATGCGGCAGGAGAATGTCGCAGGCGCGCTTCAGATAATCCGCACGCTTATGGCTTGACGGATTGTAGATCGCAATCGCGAAATCTCCCTGTGCCGCCGCGATAAGACGCTTTTCGATCTGTTCCCACGATGTCAGAAGATCACTCAGACTGATGACGCAGAAATCGTGGTTGAGCGGCGCGCCAAGTCTCGCTGCCCCGCTGTTTGCCGCTGTGATCCCGGGGATCACGGTAAGTTCACAGTCCGGATATCCGGCTCCGATCTCATACATCAGCGACGCCAGCCCATACACGCCCGCATCTCCGCTGCATACAAGCGCTACCTGTTTTCCCGCCATGGCGTTTTCAAAACACAGCTTGCAGCGCTCGATCTCCTGCTTCATCGGTGTCGATAACAGTTCCTTTTCTTTAAAACGCTCGCCAAGCAGCTTTAAGTACACCGGATAACCCACGATCACATCGCTTTCTTCCAGTGCGGCGATCGCCTGCCCGGTCATCTGCTCCTCTGCGCCCGGTCCCATTCCTACGATATAAATATTATGCTTCATCTGTCCGCTCCTTTATTTATTCCATACGCACATTATACCATAGTTTTGCTTAAATTTTTCCGAAACATCCAGATTCCCATGAAAACAGCACATAAAAAGGAGAGAACATCCGAAACCGGCTGTGCGAGCACCACGCCGTCAAATCCCATGCAGGCAGGTAATAAGAAAATCAATGGGATATAAAAGATCCCCTGCCGCATTGCCGTCTCAATGGTCGCCGCAAAGAATTTTCCGATATTCTGAAACAGCATCCCCGCCAGGATATAGTATGCGAGAAACGGCATGGAAAAACTCTGGAATTTTAAAATCTTCACTCCCATCGCAACGACATCCCGGTCTGCCGAAAAGCAGGAGATGATCCGCTCCGCCCCGAAAAACACCGCTACTGCCATGACAAGCAAAAATACGGTGGCAGATCTGACACAGAAAAAGAATGCCTCGCGCACACGGGCAATTTTTCCCGCGCCGTAATTGTAGCCGCAGACCGGCTGAAATCCCTGGCCAAATCCGATCACGACCGCATACACGATCCAGAATACGCGGTAAGTGACCGTAAATGCCGCGATTGCTTCTCCGCCGTATGCTCCCGCCGCCTGATTTAAGGAAATACCCGCGACACTGGTGATCCCCTGCCTGATAAAATTCGGCATTCCGCCGCCAAATATCTGAGTCAGCCGCTCTTTTGAAAACGAGAGCTCCCGAAGGGACGGTCCGATATTTCCATGCCGCGCGCACAGGTAAACCAGCACCAGAAATGACAGCACCTGTCCCACCGCTGTCGCGATCCCGGCTCCCAATACGCCCATCTTACCTCCCAGGATGAGGATCGGATCGAGCAGCATATTAACCACCATTCCAAGGATCATTCCGATCATTCCGTCTTTTGCGTTTCCCTGCAAACGCAGCTGACTGTTTAAGGTAAACGCCCCGGTCATAAACGGGACACAGCATAGAACCGCGCATAAATAACCGGTGCAGTTTTCGCGGAGATTTTCGTTTACCCCTCCGCCGAGCACCGTTACAAGGCTGTGCGAAAAGACAAGCCCTGCCGCCATAATGACCACTCCGCAGATGACCGATGTGAAAAATCCAAGTGAAGCCATCTTCTGCGCTTCCTCCACATTCTTTTTGCCAAGCTGTCTGGACATGTAGTTGCCGGATCCGTGTCCGAAAAGGAACCCCACCGCCTGGATCAGCGATACAAAGGAAAATATGATCCCGACCGAAGCGGTTTTTTCCGTATCTCCGAGCATACTGACAAAGAAGGTATCCGTGATACTGTAAATAGAATTCACTAACATTCCGATTATGGTCGGAACCGCCATCTTTAAGACCAGCCCGCGAACCGGAGCTGTGGTAAGTTCCTGATACCGAAGTTCCTGTTTCTGATTATTCAATCCGTTTTACCTCCCCGGTATTTCCGTCCGCTAAGATCAGTTCGCCGTCCTTAATATCCTCCGTTGCCGTACAGGTTCCGAGCACCGCCGGTATCCCGTATTCTCTTGCCACGATCGCCGCGTGTGACAGGCTTCCGCCGGTATCGGATACCACTGCCGCCGCCAGCGTAAATAACGGCGTCCACTCCGGGTCTGTATAATGGCAGATCAGGATATCGCCCTTTTTCAGCTTATGAAATTCTTCCGGCCCTCTCACCACACACGCAGGTCCGGTTGCGGTTCCACTGCTGCCCGAAATTCCATGGATGCCTTCTCCCTGCGCGCGCAGTACACGGAGTTTTTCTCCGTTCCATATCCGCTCCGCTTCCGGCCGTTTTTTCTTTCTGACCACTATTTTCTGTTTTAAACTTTCGGACATTCCGTGCGCGCAGGCTTCTTTTAATTCGTCAAAAAACAGATATTTCAGATCGTCGGTATCGTCCAGCTCTCCTTCCATCAACACCTTGAGTCTCGCATAGATCCGGCGGCATGCGTAAAAAGATTCTTCCCATAGATACTGGCTCTTTTCCCGAAACACATGGGAAAAACGGTAAAACGTGATCTCGCTTTCCATGTCCCTCCATTTTTTATCGGAAACGCTTCTCTTTAATCGCGAGATCATCTCCTCATACTTTTTCTGTCCGTTCTCTCTGCTGTTTTCAAGCAGTGTCTCCTCTTTTGCCACAAGCATCGGTCTTAATACGGCAAGAAAACGATCCGGTTCTTCGTTCCAGATCTTTGCGATCAGACAGTAGCAGTTAAAATCCGACTTGTATCCATGCTTTGTTAAAAAATCTGCAAACAGCTTCTGTGTCTGCGGAAATTCTTCCTTTAACTGTTCAAACGAAGCGCCGCCAAGGATCGCTTCTTTTACCCCTGTTTCCGCCTTTAACTTTCGCACCAGTTCGTTCAGATCCCAGTTGATCTCTGCCGTCTTGTATGCCAGCCCGTTTAAGAGGTCGTACGCCTCAAATTCCGGCATCACTTTTTTTATCTGTTTTTCCATCTTTTTCGACACGAGTATACCCGGAAAGATTGCGTATAAAAAGCGGGAATACGAGGTTTCTGCCACGAGGTGCATCAACGTTTCAAACGCGTCTGCGCACTGCTTTTTGTCATAGTCCTCTATTTTGTCCTCCAGAATACCGGTCAGGCACGCCTCATTTTTCCGGAAAACCTGCTCTGCCAGCCGCTCATTTTCCTCGCGGTTTTTTAACTTCTTTAAAACGCGGGGGAGTTGCAAAAGCTCCGAAGTCAGATGCAGTTTCGCGTCCGGAAGCCTCAAAACACCGTCCGCATCCGGATGGAAACTTAAATTTATCCGGATCCCTACGCTTTTCATCAGATTCATTCTCTGGTCATTCATCTGATTACTCAGATCCGCATCCAGCGGATAATACAAAAACGGGCATTTTTCCAGCATGAACAAAAAGTTCTCGCGTTTTTTTCCGGTGATCGGCGCCAAAGTTTCCCCGCTTCGTTCCTGTTCACCCTGATCCACGCTCTCTTCACCCAGCGTTGTGATACTTCTCGCCTGTAAAATGTAGACTTTCCCATCCCGGATCGCCCACTCGATATCACACGCATGCCCATAATGTGCTTCAATGGCAAGCGCCTGTCTGTACAGCCCCCGCATCTCTTTTTCGTCCAGGCACTTTGCTTTCTGTCTTGCCGCGTCTACGGTTCTTGTTTTTGTTCCTTCCTTTTCATCCTCCGTCCGGTATACGATCTCGGTTTCCTTGGTTCCGATCGTTTCCCGAAGCAGTTTCCCGCTCCGATCCAAAACATATTCATCCGGTGTCACAAGCCCGGACACCACGGACTCGCCAAGCCCGTAAGACGCATTGATCAGGATTTCATTTTTTTGCCTTCCGGTCGGATTTTCCGTGAAGATGACGCCCGCCTTTTCACTCTCGATCATCTCCTGGATCACAACGGCAAGCGCGACTTTGTCTTTGTCATAGCCCTGTTTCTTCCGGTAGCTCACCGCGCGGTCACCCCAGAGCGACGCATAGCACTCTTTGACCTTTTGGATCAGCATTTCCTCTCCGACCACATTCAGATAGGTCTCCTGCTGTCCGGCGAAACTGGCGTCGGACAGATCTTCCGCCGTGGCGGAGGAACGCACTGCCACCCGCGCGTTTTTGCCAAGTCCCCGGTAAAACGCAAGCAGTTCTTCTTCGATCGCTGCGGGAAGCTCTCCGTTTTTGATCGCTTCTCTCAACGCACTGCCGCCTTTCTCTTCTGACATCGTTTCCTCGTCGATCTGATTTTCTTTCATGTAAAGCCGGTACGCGTCACTGTTTAAGACCGCGCCGGACGGAACCCGGATCCTGGCTTTCGTCAGTTCTCCAAGATTTGCGCCCTTGCCGCCGACACGCGCGACATCCTCTTTGGTTATTGTTTCAAACGGTACAAGATACATAAATTTCCTCCCTTATTCTTTCGTGTGAACATTTGCGTCTGTTGTTCATAGCTCGTTCAAAAAAAGATTTCTCATTTCTGAGAAATACTTTCTACGGTAATATAAGACGTTACCCCATCTGCGATAAAGTGGCGGAAAAACTCCGGAAATTCCTGCTTCCCGATCCACTCTGCATTTGTAAACATGAGGATATAAGCTCTTAAAAATGTAAGGAACTGCTCTCTTTCTACCTCCACGCGCAGTCCGTGCGCGTTCCAGTAAGCAATAAGCTCCCGTTCCAGCAAAAGATACTGCTTTTTATTCTGGTTTAAGAGCAGATGCAGCGAATCACTCTGCGCGTTATCAAACGCCTTGTTTTCCTTTAAGTGCATGCCCTCGTAATAAAGCAGCTCCTCCAGAAAATGAAGCGGGTCTGACAGTTCTTTTTCATGTCCGTCCCGCACCCACGCAAGCAGCCGCTCGGTCTTTTGCGTGCTGCGAAGCTCTACCAGATCATAAAAGAGCGCCTCTTTGCTCTCATAAAATGTATAAAAGCCGCCCTGTGCGATCCCCGCCATCTTTGTGACCGCGCGGATGGAAAAGTTGGAAAGTCCTTTTTCCCTTGTGAGCTCGAGCCCCGCCTGCTGTATTCTTTTCTTAATAAGGAGACGTTCCTCCTCTGAAAATGCTTTTCCCATATCATCACCTGTGAACATATTATTTTCTTGTTCATAGATACTGTAACACAACAAAGAAAAAAGCGCAAGCCATATTTCTATCGCTCACGCTTCCCTGTTCCGATGCCTTACCGCAGTTCCGGCGCCGGAGCAAGATTTTTGTCATATTCCTTTAAATA